>Ga0315338_1000311_pt1 | contig 137244 bp, 112 predicted proteins | sample ASW8metaG_FD_204518 | JGI IMG/M metagenome (GOLD analysis project Ga0315338, IMG submission 204518) | Ammonia-oxidizing marine archaeal communities from Monterey Bay, California, United States - ASW #8 | ecosystem: Environmental > Aquatic > Marine > Coastal | place: USA: California | collected... | reverse complement strand
GCAGGAGCCGCCGCGGAATCCGATTTCGACGGACCGGTGCTATTCGTCATCGGTACTGTCGTGGAACTGGCTAGCATCCTCGGCGCCAATAACGCGGCTGAAAGTGAATGCCATATAGCGCCGATAAGAGAGCGGCGCCATGCGTAGGGCCTGTCTCATTGCCGCGATTATCCTGCTGGCCGGACAAGCCGTTGCCGGACAGTTTACCCAACAACGCCAAGCCGACTTGCTGAACCTGCTGACACAAGATTGCGGATCCTGCCACGGACTAACCATGAAGGGCGGCCTGGGACCGCCGTTGCTTCCCGCTGTGTTGGCCGGAAAAGACGATGAGGCGTTGACCGAAATCATTCTCGACGGCCTGCACGGTACGCCCATGCCGCCGTGGCGCCCGTTCTTGAAGCCATACGAGGCCGCATGGATGGTGCAGCAGCTTAAGGAAGGACTGCCGAAATGAAGCGAAACGCGATCACGTTGTCCAGCCGCGCGGTTTTAACAGTGTTGACAGCAATATCCATTTTCGCTGCACGGCCGCTCTTTGCTGAACCCATTGTTCCACGCGGCACCGGCGATCTGGGTATTGTTGTCGAACGCGCCGCCGGGACGCTCAAGATCATTGAGACATCGGGCCGCACAAGCATCGCGACCGTCAATGGTCTCGGCGACCTGAGCCACGCCTCGGCGGTATTCTCCCGCGATGAGAGGTTCGCTTATATTTTCGGCCGAGATGGCGGCCTGACCAAGGTCGACCTGCTCACCAGCCGTATCGACAAACGGATCATTCAAGCCGGCAACAGCATCGGCGGAGCCATTTCACAGGACGGCTCATTGGTCGCTGTTTCCAACTACAAACCGGGCGGCGTCCGCATATTCGACAGTAAAACCCTTGAGCCGGTCGCTGAAATCCCCGCCGTCGCGGCGGATGGCACGCGATCTAAAGTCGTCGGGCTGGTCGACGCGCCGGGACAGCGGTTCGTTTTCAGTCTCTATGATGCCGGTGAAATCTGGCTCGCCGATCTAAGTAATCAGGGCAAACCGGAAATTACGAAGTTCACCGGGATCGGCGAGCTTCCGTACGACGGCCTGATTACTGATGACGGCCACTATTATATCGCCGGGTTGTTCGGCGAAGACGGCATGGCCATGCTTGATCTGTGGAAGCCCGAGTTGGGCGTGACCCGAATTCTCGACGGCTACGGCCGCGGCGAGCAGAAGCTTCCAGTCTACAAAATGCCGCACTTGGAAGGCTGGGCTCGGGCCGGCGACTTGATCTTCCTGCCCGCCGTGGGCCGTCACGAAGTTTTGGTTGTCAGTGCTCTCACATGGCGTGAAGTTGGCCGCATCCCCGTGCATGGGCAACCAGTTTTCGCCGTCGCCCGGCCCGATGGCCGCCAGGTATGGGTCAATTTCGCCCATCCCCTGAATGATACGGTCGAAATCATTGACGTTCCGACTTTAAAGATCGTGCATCGGCTCACACCCGGCAAGGCCGTGCTGCATATGGAGTTCACTCCGCGCGGCGAACAGGTTTGGATTTCGGTGCGCGATGCCAATCGTCTTGATGTTTATGACACCGGCACCTTCGAGCGGCTGTCCAGCCTCAATGCGGAAAAGCCGAGCGGCATATTCCTGACGGCCCGCGCCCACCGGATCGGACTGTAAGCCATGGCTCATCCAACCCTGGATCATCAGCTACTCAACAATTACCAGCGGGACTTTCCGTTGGCACCCCGGCCCTATGCGCGAATTGCCGACGATCTGGGCATTGACGAAACCGAGGTCTTGGAGCGCCTTGCCCACCTCCGCCTGACTGGCGTCATCAGCCGGATCGGCGCTGTCATCCGCCCATCAACGATCGGCGCCAGCACCCTCGCAGCCATGCGCGTTCCCGAGCACCGCATGGAGGAAGTCGCCGCCGTCGTCAGCGCCTGTCCGGAGGTGAACCATAACTACGAGCGTGAGCACGACATTAATTTGTGGTTCGTGGTTACCGCCGCGGACGAACAACAATTGACCGGCGTACTTGGCCAAATCGAGGCGGAAACCGACATCCCCGTTATATCTCTGCCGCTTGCTACCTCCTTTCACATCGATTTGGGGTTTGACCTCAAATGAAGATTGACGAAACCGATCAGCGCCTGCTGGCGCGCCTGGCCGATGGCCTGCCCCAGGTATCGAATCCCTATGCCGCCATCGGCGCGCGATTGGGCTTAGACGAGCAAGAGGTCATCAGTCGAATCTGCGGGCTGATCGATAGTGGCGTTGTTAAGAGGTTCGGAATTGTCGTTCGCCACAAGGAGCTGGGTTATCACGCCAACGCCATGATCACGTGGGACGTGCCTGATAACCGTATCGCCGAACTCGGTCCAAGGATCGCGGCGCATTCCTTCGTTACCCTTTGTTATGAGCGTCAGCGGGCGGTTGAGTGGCCCTATAACCTGTATTGCATGATCCACGGAAGCGACCGCGAAACGGTGCTGTCTCAGATCGACGGCTTATGCCGTGACGAGGGTATCGAGGATTTGGACAAAGCCGTGTTATTTAGTCAACGCCGCTTCAAGCAGCGTGGCGCGCGTTACGGCATCGAGTCGAGATCCTTGGCGGGAGCCGCATGATGGATCCTCTGGACCGCCGAATTGTCAACCAACTCCAAGACGGATTTCCGGTTTGCGAAAGGCCGTTTGCCGAGGTCGGCGCGCGTATGGGGATAGCCGAGGATGATTTGATCGAGCGGTTGGCTAAGCTGCGCGAAGACGGATTGCTGAGCCGCTTCGGTCCCATGTATCACGCCGAAAGGCTGGGCGGCGGATTGACGCTAGCCGCCATGGCTGTTCCCGAAAACCGCTACGACGAGGTTGCGGAGCAGGTCAACGCTCATGCGGAAGTCGCCCATAACTACGCCCGCGACCACGCGCTCAACATGTGGTTCGTGCTCGCCGTTGACGAGCCGAGGCGGATAACTGAAGTCATCGGAGAAATAGAGGCGGAAACAGGCCTTTCCGTTCTCAACATGCCCAAAACCGAAGAGTTTTTCATCGGGCTGAGGTTCGAGCTATGACTGATTGGGCTGAGACGCTAACTCTCGACGACACTGACCGCCAAATCATCGAGGCGACGCAGGAAGGTTTGCCTTTATGCCCAAGGCCCTACCATGCCGTCGCCGAACAGCTTGGTTTAGATGGTAATGATGTCATGGCCCGACTAGAGCGCATGCTTGCCGCCGGCGTCATTCGCCGTATCGGCGCCGTCCCCAACCATTACCGTCTTGGGTTCAAGGCTAACGGGATGACGGTTTGGGATGTGCCAGATCAATACATCACATCCGCCGGCCGCTCGGTCGGTGCATTGAGCTTCGTGTCGCATTGCTATCATAGGCCTCGCCGCCTGCCCGATTGGCGCTTCAACTTGTTTGCCATGGTGCACGGCCGTGACCGCAGTGAAGTCGAGGAGAAGAGTGACGGTATCGCCGAGATTCTCGGCCACAGATTCCGCGCCAGGGATGTTCTCTACAGTACGCGAATTCTCAAGAAGACCGGCTTCAGGCTCGTCGCTTAGAAAGGGTTGCCAGATGTTCAGAGTCAGCCAATACATGCGTGAAATCGTCAACCCAGCCCCCCTGGCGCCAAAGCGGGAGCCATCCGGTCCGGTTGTGATTTGGAATCTGATTCGCCGATGCAACCTAAATTGCCTGCATTGCTACGCGATCTCCGCTGATACGGACTTTGCCGGTGAACTGGGCACCGAGGAAGTGTTCGCGGTGCTGGATGATCTCAAGGCCTTCGGTGTACCGGCGCTAATTCTGTCCGGCGGCGAGCCACTGCTCCGGGCTGACTTGTTCGAGATTACCCGGCGAGCAAAAGAACTTGGGTTTTATCTCGGCCTCTCCACCAATGGGACCCTGATCGATCAGGTCAACGTCAAACGCATTGCCGCCGCCGGATATGATTACGTCGGCATCAGCCTCGACGGCATCGGTGAAACGCATGATCGCTTTCGCCGCAAACAGGGCGCTTATGACGCCTCGCTGGCGGCGGCGCGATTGTGTCGCGATGAGGGGATCAAGGTTGGCATCCGGTTCACAATCACCGCGGATAACGCCGACGAACTGCCCAAGCTCCTCCAGCTTTGCGAAGAAGAAAGAATCCCCCGGTTCTATCTTTCGCACCTCAACTACGCCGGGCGCGGAAACAAGAACCGCATGGAGGATACTCATTTGATGGCCACGCGCCGGGCCATGGACCTGATTTTTGATACCGCCTACGACGACGCCCGACAGGGCCGCGACAGCGAAATTGTTACCGGCAATAACGACGCCGACGGTGTCTACCTGTTGCAGTGGGTGCGGCGCAGCTTCCCCGCCCTGGAAGACCATATGCGCGCAAAATTGGCCCAGTGGGGTGGCAACTCGTCCGGCGTCAACATCGCCAACATAGACAACCTAGGCAATGTCCATCCCGATACCATGTGGTGGCACCACACCCTGGGCAATGTCCGCAAACGGCCGTTTTCAGAAATCTGGGATGATACCTCTGATCCGTTAATGGCCGGCCTCAAGAACCGACCGCGTCAAATTAGCGGACGCTGCGGCGCATGCGGCTATTTTGATATTTGCGGTGGCAATACCCGGGTCCGCGCCCAACAGGTCACCGGTGATGCCTGGGCCGAGGACCCTGCCTGCTACTTGAGTGATGAGGAAATCGGCGTCAAAGCGGGCGCTGAACGGGTTCAGGTCACGCCTTATCGGAAAAAGCGCTATGCGACGGCCTAGAAACATAGCCCTGGCAGTAGCCTTGCTCGTGGCCACCTCGTTTATCGGCACCACTGCCAAAGCCGGTGATTTGAATGTCAGCGGCCTATATCAGCAGCACTGCGCCAGTTGTCATGGAGGAGACCGCCTTGGCGGTACCGGTCCGGCAATGTTGCCGGAGAACCTCAAGCGGTTGCGAAAGAAGAAGGCATCGGCGGTCATTGCCAACGGGCGTCCCGCAACCCAGATGCCCGGCTTCGCTGCGAAGCTGAACAAAGGTCAAATTGACGCGCTTGTCGATCATATTTACACACCGCTGCCGTTTGTTCCCGAGTGGTCCCTGGCCAAAATCAAAAAAAGCCACGTTATCCACAACCAACCCGGAGATCTGCCGGCGCAAGTGCAGCATGGCTCCGGTCCGCTCAATCTATTTACTGTCGTCGAGACCGGCGATCACCACGTCACCATCCTCGACGGCGATACGTTCGAACCGATCTGGCGGTTTCAATCCCATTTCGCCCTGCATGGCGGCGCCAAGTATTCGCCGGACGGCCGCTTCGTCTATCTGGCGTCGCGCGACGGCTGGGTCAGCAAGCACGACCTTTGGAACTTGAAGCCGGTGGCGGATATCCGCGTCGGCATCAACACCCGTAACATTGCCGTTTCATCGGACGGCAAATGGGTCATGGCTGGTAATTTTCTGCCCCATACACTGGTCGTCTTAAACGCCCATGACCTTTCGCCGTTTCGGATCATTCCGGTTGATGACGGTGAGGGTGTGACATCTCGTGTCAGTGCCGTCTATGACGCACGCCCCCGGCAGAGCTTCATCGTCGCGCTCAAGGACGTTAAACAGGTGTGGGAACTTTCGTACGATCCCGATGCCGAACCCATCTATGCCAACTTCGTCCACTCATATCAGCAAGGTCAGGTCGAGGGTCTCATACTTCATGACCAGCCTTTCGGAATTCGTCGCATCGAGACCGAAGATTATCTCGACGACTTCTTCTTTAATCCCACGTACACGGAACTGATGGGTGCGGCGCGGAACTCCAAGAAGGGCGTTGTCTATAACCTGAATGTGCGCCGCAAGATCGCCGACCTGGACCTCTCAAGCATGCCCCATCTGGGCTCGGGGATTGTTTGGAACTACCAGGGCCGGCAAGTGATGGCGACGCCGCACCTCAAGGAAAATGCTGTCAGCGTCATCGATATGAATAGTTGGAAGACGATCAAACGCATTGAGACGCTGGGTCCCGGCTTTTTCATGCGCAGCCATGAAAACACGCCCTATGCCTGGGTCGACGTTTTCTTTGGCAAGAATCGCGATGCCGTCCACGTTATCGATAAGCAGACTCTGGAGATCGTCAAAACCCTGCGCCCGGAACCGGGCAAGACCGCCGCCCATGTGGAATTCACCCGCGATGGCCGCTACGCACTACTCAGCATCTGGGACATGGATGGCGCGCTGGTTGTTTACGACGCGGCCACCTTGGAGGAAATCAAACGAATTCCCATGAAAAAACCGTCTGGCAAATACAATGTCTTCAATAAAACCCGCCTCTCGACCGGCACCAGCCACTAGCCCTACTGGCTGGCAGGATTGCGACCTGATCGTTGTCGGTCATGGTTCGGAGAGCTGTCCGGCCGCCAACGCGAGTCTCAAACGTCAAGCTATGGAGATCAACGCGCGCGGACTGTTTCGAACCGTCCGTGCCGCCGCGCTCCACGGCCAACCCAGTCCAGAGAGGGCGCTTCGTGGCCTGGCGCAGGGGAAGACCTTCATTGTGCCGTTGTTCATGTGTGGCGGGACAACTGTCCGGGACGCGGTGCCCAAGGCATTTGGCCTGGATGGACCAATTACTGAAACCGGGCAGGGAAAGATTTTCATGTGCAAGCCTGCGGGATTGGCAGCAGGCATGACCGACCTGATCGACGCCCGAGCGCGCAAACTGGCCTCAGTTCACGGTCTGCGCACCAACGAGGCGACGCTGCTGCTCATCTCCCACGGATCTCCCCGCGATCCATCGTCATGGCAAGCTACTGAACGCCATGCCGCCCAACTTCGGCATCGGGAATTCGGCAGCGTTCGAACGGCATATCTTCATCAAGCCCCGGAGATCGAAGAGATACTAAACGAACTCACGGGACCGGTGATGGCGGTTGGTTTTTTCGCCGGCCGAGGCCGGCACGCCGGACTCGAAATTCCATGTCTATTGGAAAACGCCAATGAAAATGTTTTTGACCTCGGTCCGATTAGTTCAGGTTCGGGTCTTGGTGATCTGGTTATCGAGCAGGTCGCGGCAGTTCAACACTAAATATACGCCCCTACACAGGGAACGGCGATACACCAACAACGGTTTGATGCGCCGTCAGCAGGGCAACGTAAAGGGCAATCGCTACCAGCCACCGCCACATGCCGATTTGAACCAAGGCCCGTAGCAGCGGCGTAAGGCGCGCCTCGCTCAACACTTGGCTCCAAGTCTCCCCGCCGAGGGATGCTTGCCTTTTACGGTCCAAGCTTGCCGGCCCGATCAAGCCAAGCAGCGTCAACAACCCAAACAACAGGACACTGGCTGCATCACCGTTGGGAACCAGATGGGCAGCCGACCAAAGCGCCAATCCCAAAATCACAGGATGGCGCGTCACGGCAACGATGCCCGGCCGAGCCGGGTCAAATTTCCGCGCGCCGGCGCCTAATGAAAACGGATTGGGCGAACTTAACCCCGCCGCAACCAGCAAGCAGGCAACGGGCATGGTTATGATAGGGACCCAACGCGTCCCCGCCGCCTGTGGCCATAGCTCGACGTAGGGAGCGCGGGCATAAGCGTGACCGAGCCATGCAATAATGGCCAGGCTGAGCAGGGAATAAATAATTACGAAGGTCCGCAGGCCCAGGGCACCGACCAACCAATCGCGGACCGGGCGCAGGCTCGAGAGCAAATGAGTACCCAGAAAGACGATGATCGCTAAGGTGAGTTCAGCCATAACGACGTCTACATCCGCCATCTGTTTGTAAGTTTCAGAGTCGTCCTTGTCTCTTCCAAGCTGCACTGTTCACTTGTACGGTTTCATTTACATTCTTGGAGATAGGGTCCCTGCTTTATCATCGTAGCGTCGGGGCGGCAACGGCTCGTGCGATGGAAGCCTGTTGTGTCCAGCGAAATGATTGACACAATGGGGCCACTAAATTCGGCCGATCAAAGCAACACAATAAGAGAGTTATTGTGAGCCTGAAATCATGATGCCGAGCCGTAATTTCGACACCGAGGGCCTACAAACCAAGGATCATCGTTTCGTCCATCCGTGTGAGAATTTTTCCAAGACAGGGACCCAGAAATGAACCGTTGTTGCCGAGTCGGAATGCATCTACGTATACGATTCCAATGGCAATAAACCAATCGACGGCATTGATGGCATGTGGTGTGTCAACACCAGCTATTGCGTCACCGAGATTGTCCAAGTCATGACCGTCCAGGCTCAACTGATGCCCTACTACACGCCCCGGCGGTCAACCAGCCCGCATGCCAGCCGACCGGATGACTGCTCGCGGCTAATGTGAGGTGGCCTGACGGCCGTGTCTATTGCAGTGGAAATTATGGTAGCTTGGTCTTCTTACCGCCCTTGCAGGCTCTGATAAAAGGTCCCAAGAATCTCGCAACTTCTTCGACCTGGACAACCATACGGCGGTAAAATACCTTTTTGGATAGTTGAATCTTTGGCCAGAGTAGCTCTCACACAAGGCGAAATTTTATGAAAATGACGGCAATTGGTGACGCCCTGCACCGTGCCGAGGACGCGCGGTTCCTAACCGGTAAGGGAACCTATATCGACGATATTAATCTTGACGACCAGGCCCGCGGTGTTGTTCTCCGGTCCCCGCATGCCCATGCCAAAATCAACTCGATTGACGCGGCCGAAGCGCTGTCCGTGGACGGCGTTCTCCTGATTGTCTCGGGTTCGGATTGGATTGCCGAAGGGTTCGGCGCGATGCCGACTAAATCCGCTTCGCGTAAGAATCGCGACGGAAGCGATCTTTCCGAGCCGCCACGTCATTGCCTGGCAATTGACCGAGCGCGTTATGTTGGTGAGCCCGTCGCGTTCGTCGTCGCCGAGACCGAGCAAATCGCCCGCGATGCCCTGGAGTTAATTGAAATCGACTACGAACCTTTGCCGGCGGTTGCCGACGCCATAAAGGCTTTGGCGCCTGGCGCTCCCCAACTCTGGGACGACATCCCCGGCAATCTGTGCCTTGATTTTGAACTGGGCGACCAAGCCGCGACCGACGCGGCATTGGGCGAGGCGGCGCATGTGATTTCGCTCGATGTCGAGAATAACCGCGTTACCGCCGTGCCGATAGAAACGCGCGGCTGTGTCGGTTCTTATAATCGCGAAACCGACACATACCTTCTGTACAATTCAACGCAGAACGTCCATGCCAACCGCGACACGTTCGCCGAAAGCGTTTTCGGCATCGAAAAGGATCACATCCACCACATTGCGCCGGATGTTGGCGGCGGATTTGGAGTAAAAAATAGCGCCTATCCGGAGCCGCCGCTGGTCCTCTATGCAGCAAGAAAGCTGAACCGACCGGTCAAATGGATCAACAGCCGCTCTGAGAGTTTCCTTTCCGACACCCACGGCCGGGGTCAGGCCAGCCGGGTGCAATTGGCACTTGATAGTGAAGGTAAATTCCTAGCGCTTCGAACGGAAACCGTGGGCGGTATCGGCGCCTATTGCTGGACAATCGGGCCGTTCACGCCAACCGGCGGTTCGGCACGAACCCAGGGCGGACCCTATCACATTCCGGCTATGTACTATCGCAGCCGCGCCGTGTTCACCAACACTGCGCCCATGGACCCATATCGCGGTGCCGGCCGCCCAGAGGCGACGTTCCAGACTGAGCGGATTGTCGAATACGCGGCCAGGAAACTAGGTTTTGATCCGGTCGAGTTAAGGCGAAAAAATCTGATGGCGGCGGACAGCCTTCCGTGTAAGTCACCCATGGGCCTGAACATCGACTGTGGTGATTTTCCACAAGTTTTCGAACGTACACTTAAATTGGCCGAAGGTGACGACCTCAGTGAACGCGCCGGGCAGGCCCGCCAGCGTGGGCGCCGCTTCGGCTTTGCTATAGCCCCGTATCTAGAATGCACCGGCGGCGGGCCTAAGGAACATGCAGGCGTCACATTTGGCGCGGACGGCATTATTTCCTTGTCAGTCGGAAGCCAATCGACGGGCATGGGGCACGAGACATCCATGCCGCAGTTGCTGGCCGCAGGCCTTGGCGTATCTTTGGACCGCATCAAATACCATCAGGCCGATACCGAGAGAACCCCGATCGGCGGCGGCCACGGCGGGTCGCGTGGCATGGAACTTGGCGGCAACGCCGTTGCTCAGGCCGCGCAAGACGTGGTCGAGAAAGCTAAGGCTTTGGCTGCGAATCTTATGCAATCCAGTTCGGACAAGCTTTCGTTCGCAGACGGAAGGTTTACGGACTCGGACTCGGGCGCATCCGTCTCAATGTCGGAAGTGATTGAAGCCTCCTTCGATCATGAGCGTTTGCCGGACGATCTGGCGCCGGGGTGTCTGGACACCGCCTCCGTTTTCGAACGCGGCGAAATTTCTATCCCCAACGGCTGCCATGCTGCAGCTGTGGAGGTTGACCCGGAAACCGGTCGAATTGACCTTACCGGTTATTGGGTGGTCGATGATTTCGGGCGAATCATTAATCCGATGTTGGCCGACGGCCAGGTCATGGGAGGCGTCGCACAGGGGATCGGCCAGGCCATCAGTGAAAACATTGTTTACGACGAAGGTGGACAATTGATATCCGGCTCATTGATGGATTACGGACTGCCGCGCGCCAATGACTTGCCGAACATGGCCGTTGAGTATTTTGAAGACGCCCCGACCGCGAAGAACCCGCTAGGCGTCAAGGGTGCGGGGGAAGCGGGGTGCTGTGGATCATTACCCGCTGTCGTCAATGCCGTGCTCGATGCCCTCAAGGACGATGGCGTCCTCCATTTAGATATGCCGCTAACGCCGGAGAAAGTATGGCGTGCAATCCGAGATCGGAACGGGTGCGATCCCTCCGCTTTAATGTCGGATGCCGATTAGAGGCGAAGTTACTCTCACAATAGATCACATAAGGCCCTGGTGCGCTCCCGTCATCAATGAGAGCGAATAGTCTTAGCGTGAAGAAATTGTTACGCGGGACCAACTTTTTTTCAAGTTTACGTCGTATCGGCGCAGAGTATCTATTACCCCTCGGGAGATTGTATGTTTTTGGGGCTAAAATATTCTACGGCACCCACAAGCTGAACCGGTCACATCGACGCAATTAAGATCGCGCTTACACGACGCATAGGGAGATTATGATGCCAGACTACAGAATCAAGGAACTACAAAAACGCGTGACTAACGGTGGCGTGAGTCGCCGCGAATTCATGAAAGCGGCAACGGCCATGGGATTTGCCGCGACCGCACCGGCGCTGTACGCGAAAGCCGCCTACGCGATGCCTAAAAAGGGTGGTGTTTATCGCTTGGGTCTGGGCTCTGCCAATACTGGCGACAATATGGATACCGGCACCAACAGCGACGTCTATATGATCAATATGGCGCAAGGCGCCGTTCGCAACTGTGTGACGGAGGTGAATGCAAACGGTCAGGCGGTCCCCGAGCTCGCCGAGAGCCTGGAGCCTTCCGCCGACGCCGCAACCTGGGTAGTTAAGCTGCGCAAGGGTGTTGAGTTCCACAGTGGCAAGACCATGGATGCCGACGACGTTATTACCTCAATCGAGCATCATCGGGGCGAGGGGGCAAAATCCGCTGCCAAGTCGGTTGCCGAGTCCATGGGCAAGATGAGAAAGGACGGGCCCAATACTATCGTTTTCGAACTGGAAAGCGGTAACGCTGACTTTCCTTTCTTGCTCAGCGACTACCACATAACAGTCGGTCCCGCCAAAGGCGGAAAAGTCGATTGGCAGTCCGGCGACGGCACCGGCCCATACAGCATCAAGGAATTCGAGCCCGGCGTGCGCTCCCACTTGCTGCGCAACAAGAACTACTTCAAGCCGGACGAGGGGAACTTTGACGAAGTCAAGATGATCGCGATCAATGACGCCGCCGCGCGCATGAACGCGATGTCCACCGGACAGGTTGATGCGATCGTTCGCTGTGATTTGAAAACCGCCGAATTGCTGGGCAAGAAGCCGGGCATCGACGTAATCCAAACCTCGGGCACCAAGCACTACACCTACCCGATGGATGTTCGGGCGGCGCCATTTGATAACAATGACGTGCGCATGGCATTGAAACTTGGCATTGACCGCGAAGTGTTCGTCAAGACCGTGTTGCGTGGCTACGGCGCGCTCGGAAATGACCATCCGATCAGCACGGCGCAGAACTACCATGCCTCGGGCTTGGAACAACGCAAGTACGATCCCGAGAAAGCCAAGTGGCACCTCAAGCAGGCTGGGCTCAGCAGCCTTGATGTGGAGATGTCTGCTTCGGACGCAGCCTTTGCCGGCGCGGTCGATGCGACTCAGCTCTACGCCGAGTCACTAAAACCGGCCGGAATAAACTTGAATGTCAAACGCGTTTCCTCCGACGGGTATTGGTCCAATGTCTGGATGAAAGTGCCGTGGAGCGCCAGCTACTGGAGTGGTCGCCCGACTGCCGACTGGATGTTCACGATTGGCTGGGCAGCCGGCGGCAACTGGACCGAAACCTTCTGGGACAATGCGCGTTTCGAGAAGCTATTGGTTGCAGGCCGTGCCGAACTCGACGAGGCCAAGCGCGCCGAAATTTACCAGGAAATGCAGAGCATTTGCCGCGACGAAGGTGGAAGCGTGATTCCTTGCTTCGCCCAAAGCGTTGATGCGGCCTCCGACAAACTGGGCCGGCCAGCCAAACTAGGCGGTAACTTTGAGCTGGATGGAGCGCGCAGCATTGCTCGCTGGTGGTTCATCTAATCTTAGAAGACATCTAGACTCGTTTTGAAGTGCTGATAAGGTGGTCAGGTTATTAATAACCTGACCACCTTTCTTTTTGTTTCCAGCCACGCACTGGTTTGTTCAACATGAACAATACGCTGACCGTTATCATCTTGAAGCGCTTGGCAATGGGCTTTTTCATCCTATTCGGCGTATCCGTCCTGATAACGCTTGGTCTCGAAGCGTTATCAGGCGATGTCTGCTCCGCCGTGCTCGGCCAGGCTGCGGAGCCGGCTACGGTCGCGGCCTGTCAGGCGGAACTCGGACTCAACCAACCTTTGCATATCCGTTATGCAAATTGGCTGACCAACGTCATGCAGGGTGATTTTGGAACGTCGCTGGCGAACCAACGCGAAGTGTCGGAATTGCTCGGCAAGCGAATGGGAAATACGCTCTATCTGGCGGGAACAACCGCAATATTTGCCGTTCCACTGGGCATATTTCTTGGTGTAGTTGCGGCCTTGTACCGAAACAGCATGATTGACCATACCATCTCGACCAGCACGCTGGCGGCCATTTCATCACCCGAATTTCTCGTCGGCTACATTCTGATGGCTGTTTTCGCAGTAAATTACAACTGGCTGCCGGCAATTTCCAATGTCGAAGCTTCCATGGATTTTTGGCCACGATTGAAGGTGTCGGCATTGCCCGTCATGACGCTGATGCTGGTGACCGTGGCGCACATGATGCGCATGACTAGGGCTTCGATCGTTAGCCTGCTCGCCAGTCCATATATCGAAATGGCTAAACTCAAAGGGTTGAAACCCGCCCGGATAATCGTCAAGCACGCGCTGCCCAACGCCTGGTCTCCGATTATCCAGGTTGTGGTACTCAATCTTGCTTACATGATTGTCGGCGTCGTTGTAATCGAGGTGGTGTTTGTATACCCGGGGATGGGTGCGTTAATTGTGGATGGGGTGCTGCTGCGCGATATGCCGGTCGTCCAGGGCACGGCGATGGTATTTGCCACTGTGTACGTTTTGCTTTTCCTGCTGGCGGATATTTTGTCGATGCTCGCTAATCCGCGCTTGCGGCACAGGAGGTAATCCAAAGTGATTTTCTCCGCTCTCTGGAAGGACCTCAACTTTAGCGCCCGCATTGGCCTGATCGTCGTTCTGTTCATGGCGTTTTGTGCAATTTTCGCACCCTGGCTTGCGCCGTATGGCGAAAGTCAAATTGTCGGCGACGTGTGGGAGCCGATTGGCGGCGAGTTCATTTTCGGTACCGACCAAATCGGGCGCGATATCCTGTCGCGACTATTTTTTGGCGCACGCAATACCATCGCCCTGGCGCTGCTTTCGACAACGGTGTCGTTTAGCATGGGCGCCGTTCTCGGGTTTATCGCCGCGACCATGGGCGGCACCGTCGATCAACTACTGAGCCGACTGGTGGATGTCTGCATATCGGTTCCCACGCTGATTGCGTCGCTGATTATTCTGTCTGCATTGGGAACCGCCACGCCGACATTGGTGCTGGTCATTGGCTTTATCTACACCATGCCGGTGTTCCGCATTGCCCGCGCGGTGGCAATGGATATTGAAGTGATGGACTATGTCGAAGCTGCACGGGTACGCGGTGAAAACATGTGGTGGATTATGCGCAAGGAAATCCTGCCCAATGCGCTGACACCTTTGGCGGCCGAATTTGGTCTGCGCTTCTGCTTTGTATTTCTGCTGATTAGCAGCCTGAGCTTCCTCGGTCTCGGCCTACAGCCACCGCTGGCCGACTGGGGCGCAATGGTGCGTGGCAACGCAGATGGTATAGCTTGGGGCTTTTTTCATCCGCTATTGCCTGCGGCGTGTATTGCGATCTTGACGATCGGCATCAATTTGCTGATCGATCGCTGGGTGCACAAGGCCAGTGGCCTGCGCGACGATCAATAGGGAAACAGTGGCAGTGAGCGAGAACCTACTCGAAATAAAAGACCTGTTGATCGAAGCGGATATCGATGGTCAGTGGCGGCCCATCGTCCACAGCCTGTCGATGACACTGCAACGCGGCGAAATCATAGGCTTGATTGGTGAATCCGGCGCCGGCAAATCTACATTTGGTTTGACCGCACTTGGGTACACCAAACCCGGCTGCCGAATCGTATCAGGCTCAATTAAACTTAGTGGCGCGGAACTGGTCGGCAAATCCGACGCCGAGTTGCGCGATATACGCGGCAACAAAGTGGCCTATGTCGCGCAAAGTGCCGCAGCCTCATTTAATCCGGCGCACACACTAATGGAGCAGTTTGCCGAATCACCGGTGCAGCACGGAAGAATGACAATGTCGGAAGCGCGCGAACGCTGCGTTGATCTTTTCCGGCAGCTCGATCTTCCCGACCCCGAACATATTGGCGAACGCTATCCACATCAGGTATCGGGTGGACAGTTGCAACGTGCAATGACGGCGATGGCGCTAGGGTCTGATCCGGACATCGTTATTTTTGATGAACCCACGACGGCGCTGGATGTTACCACGCAAATCGAGGTGCTTGGTGCGATTAAGGAGGCGGTAAAGGCACGCAATGTTGCTGCCATATACATCAGCCATGACCTCGCGGTCGTCGCACAAATGGCGGACCGCATCATGGTATTGCGATACGGCGATCTGGTGGAGGAAGGGGATGCACGGGAAATGCTGGCAAACCCAAAACAAGAATACACTCAGGATTTGCTCAATGTCCGCTCGCAGCGCGATGCCAGAACCGGTCACGATGAGAAGGACATTCAGCTAAAGATAGACAACATAACCGCCCGGTACCCGGGAATGGCTTTTGATGTACTGACGAACATAAATGTCAACGTTGTCAAAGGTAAAACTGTGGCCGTGGTGGGCGAATCCGGCAGTGGCAAAAGTACGCTGGCCCGCGCAATTATCGGCCTGCTGCCGCCTAGCCAAGGCTCAGTGAAATTTCATGGCCGCGAGCTGACCCCCGCGCTTAAAGCACGCTCGAAAAAAGATTTGCAGTCCATCCAGATGATTTATCAGATGGCCGACGTAGCCATGAACCCGCGTCACAAAATCAAAGAAATTATCGGCCGGCCCCTGGAATTTTACCTTGGCATGAAAGGAAGGCAGCGAGACGAGCGTGTGCTCGAACTCCTGCGGCAAATCGAACTGCCGGAAGACTATGCTGATCGCTATCCGGCGCAATTGTCGGGCGGCGAAAAGCAACGTGTCTGCATTGCCCGCGCCATAGCCGCCGAGCCGGAACTTATCATCTGTGATGAGGTTACCTCGGCGCTTGACCAGTTAGTCGCCGAAGGCATCCTAGATCTGTTGCTCAATCTTCAAAAAGAGCTCGATGTTTCGTACCTGTTTATTACCCACGATTTGGCCACGGTAAAAGCCATCGCCGATGAGATCGTGGTGATGTATCAGGGTGCCATTGTCGAGCAAGGTACCAAAACGGAAATTCTTACGCCGCCTCATGCGCCTTATACGGAACTGCTGCTTTCATCGGTACCGGAAATGGATCCCGACTGGTTGGATGATCTCGTCGACAGGCGTAAACGAGGTGAAGCCCCGACCGCAGGCAGCGTCGCTTCACAAACTGCTCAGGTTTAATCGCCGTTATTTGGTTTTTAGGCCAAGTTTTTCGCGCGCTTCAACAGGTGTGAGAACGCGTGCGCCCATGCGCGTGATGATTTCAACGGCGCGCTCCACCAATTGCCCGTTCGACGCCAACACGCCGCGGTCCAAATAGATGTTGTCCTCAAGTCCGACTCGAACGTTACCACCGAGCAAGACGGCCTGCGCCACCATGGGCATCTGCATGCGTGAAATTCCGAACCCGGCCCAGTCGGCCCCCGGAGGAAGCGCGTTGCGCATGGCCAGCATTGTCTCGGTGTCGGCGCCCGCGCCCCAGGGGATGCCCAAACAAATCTGAAACAACGGCGTTCCCTCTATCAAGCCTTCGTCGACCATCTGCCGGGCGAACCGGACCTGCCCCAGCTCGAACACCTCAAGCTCCGGCTTGACGCCGCACTCCTTGACGATACCGGCCATGGTGCGGAGGTAAGCGGCCGGATTGATGTAAGTCTCCTTGCCATCGCCGAAGTTCATACTGCCACAGTCCAGGCTGCAAATTTCCGGCAACAGCGAAGTGACATGAGCCAGTCGCTCCTCGGGACCGATCATGTCCGTTCCGGCGCCGCCGGTGCTTGGGTCATCGTCACTGGGTACCCAGTCGCCGCCCATACCGGCGGTTAGGTTGATGATCACATCAGTGTCACTGGCGCGAACACGCTCGACCGCCTCGCGAAACAATTCAGTGTCCCGCGACCCTTGACCGGTCTCTGGGTCGCGAACGTGGATATGGGCGACAGCGGCGCCGGCCTTGGCGGCCTCGATGGCAGCATCGGCAACTTGCTCAGCCGTAACTGGCACGCCAGGGTGCCTGCCGACAGTGTCGCCGGCTCCAGTGACGGCGCAGGTGATGATAACGTCGGTATTCATCTCAAATCTCCTCCTCAACCTGGATAAAATAAAGACCATACAACGTCGACTTCATAATGAATTTTCGTCTGAATTAATGTATTTTCGACAACATGGCGAAAAAGAAAGCAACCCAGAAGCCGACAGCATTCGCTTTTGTCCTCATTCCGCGCTTCAACATGATGGCGTTGACGGCGACGCTGGAGCCGCTACGGGTGGCCAACTACCTAACCGGAGGAGAACTCTACACTTGGGAGTTCCTGTCGCCGGGCGGTGGCGCTGTGACGGCAAGCAATGGTATGCCGCTGGACACCACCCCGTTACCCAAACAGGACCGCCGCTTGGATGGCGTCTTCGTTTGCGGCAGTTGGGATTCCGAACATATCGAGGACCGCCGTCTGTTCGCCTGGCTTCGCCGCCAGGACCGGCTGGGCATACATCTGGGCGCCATGGATATCGGCACCTACATTCTGGCGCGAGCGGGACTGATGTCTGGATACCGGGCGGCGGTGCTGTGGTACTGCGCTCAGGCCTTCGCCGAGGATTTTCCGGACACACGCGTCGAGGAGAGTTTATTCGTTGTGGATGGGAACCGCACTACCATCGCCGGCGGAGCGGCAGGGCTTGATACGATGCTCGACGAAATCAAACTGCGCCATGACGCGCGACTGGCACACGAAGTAGCGGACCATATTCTCCATCACCCGATTCAAGACTCCGGCAGTCCCCAGCGCCATGCCCAGGGCGGGCAACAAGAAATCATGCAGCCTCAGGTGCGCCGGGCGGTCGCCTTGATGGAGGATAATATCGAAGAGCCGCTGTCCGTGCCGGATGTCGCGGAAGGGGTTGGGGTGTCACAACGTAAACTCGAGCGCTTGTTCCGAAAGTATGTCGGACGTTCGGCCATCGCCTATTACCGCATGCTGCGGCTTCAAAATGCCCGCGTTCTATTGACCAATACGGAACTTTCCATCCGCGAGATATCCGTCGCCTGCGGCTATCTCAGCCTGTCGCATTTCGCAAAATCATTCGCTGAACAGTACGGTAAGCGGCCGCGCGAATGCCGCGATGCTTGGCCCAACTCCGAACCTGCGCCGGTGTGGCCGGGATTGACCGCCTCGCTGGCCAACCGCAAGTCTCCTTAGGTCAGCTTACCGAGTTTTCTCCAGGCCTGCGCGATAGCGACCAAGCCGGCGTCGCGTTCTTCCGACAGATCAGAAAAACTCCGCCCCGCCGCCATCTTATCGCAATTACCAACCAGGGCATCGTGGATTTCCTGAGTCAGTTCCGGCGCCTCCAGCCGAGTCCATGGCAGTTTGAGGGCGGGGCCAAACTGCTCCAGCGTATAGGCCATGCCACCCTCGCCGCCGCCAATGTGATAGGTCATACACGGCCCGGCAAAGGCCCAGCGGGGGCCGGGTCCGTTGACCATGGCGATATCGATCTGCTCTGGCGTCGCTTCGCCGTTCTCAATCATGTGCAAGGCCTCGCGCCAGACAGCCTCTTGCAGGCGGGTGGCGACAAATCCGGGAACTTCCTTTTCCAGCACCAGCGGCGCCATATCCGTATGGCGGTAAAACTCCACCGCCCAGGCCACGGCCTCGGGGGAGGACTTCTCGCCACCAACCATCTCAACCAGCGGCAATAGGTACGGCGGATTGAACGGATGCGCGACCACCGTTCTCTCTGGCGTCGGGCAGCAGGCCTGAATATCGGTCATGGAAAGTCCCGATGTACTTGATGCAATGACTACATCTTCGGGTACCAGAGATCCGAGATTCTCATAGAGCGTCTGCTTGATCTCGAGGACTTCGGGGACTGACTCCTGAACGAAATCAGCATCGGCGACGGCATCGGCCAGATCGCTGGTGCAGCGCAGCCGATCCATTGACGCCCCGTCGGCCAGCCCGATTTGCTCGAGGCACTTCCACGCCGTATCAAGCAGGCGCCGCAGGGCATCCTCTTCGGCGGGATCGTGCAAATAGCAGGTGACGTCGTATCCCTTGCTGAGGAAATGCGCAGTCCAGCCGCCGCCGATAGGGCCGGCGCCGACACAGGTGACACGGCCTACGTCAGGTACATGTTTTCGCGCCATTTCAACTCCTCTGGGTCATTCCCCTTTAAACACCGGATCGCGCTTTTCAACGAACGCGCGAACGCCTTCCTTGGCGTCTTCGGATTTGAGCATTTTGCGGTAAGTCGGCAGGTCTTCCGTCCGCATGGTATGGAACGCACCCTCAATGCTTTCGGCTTCGATGGTTCGGAGAACTTCCTTGACGGTCTGCAGGGCCAAGGGCGCTGAGGCGGCCAACTGCTCCGCCCATTCGCGCGCCTTGTCCATAAGTTGATCAGCGGGAACCACCAGATTGATCATACCGTAGCGGGCCGCTTCGTCAGCCGGCATGCGGCGGCCCAGCAACAGCATTTCTACGGCTATATTGTATGGCAGGCGGCGTGGCAGGCGTTGCAAGGCCCCGGCGTCGGGAACGATACCCAACGGCAACTCGGGCAGGGCGAACTCAACATGCTCAGCGGCGATAATCAGATCGCAGCCCAATGCGATCTCCAACCCACCGCCGATGGTCAGGCCATTGAGCGCCGCAATGACCGGCTTGTTCAGTTCCCAGTTTTCCGTCAGGCCGGCGAAACCGCCCTGAACATCGCTTTCCGATTCCCACCAGTTGTCCAGTTGCTGTTCACCGCTGTCGAGGGCTTTCAAGTCCCAACCGGCCGAGAAAATTCGCTCCCCGGCGCCGGTAATGATGCCGACCCAAAGCTCCGGATCGTCTCGGAGCAAAGCAAAGGCCTCGCCCAATTGTTTGCTCGTGGCGTGGTCAATTGCGTTGACCTTGGGCCGATCGATTGTCACCTCAAGAATACGGCCCCGCCGCTCAACAACGACGCCTTCACCCGGTTCCACCATAATCCCCAACCCCTATTCTGGATATTCCGATAAGCCACCGATGATCGCGGCTTCCAACTCAGGAGTCGACGCTTATCCGACACGAACAACGGTAAATCGACAACTTGTTAGGGGCTGGCGGATCAGGTCAAAGGGCATGGCTTTGGCATTTTCGTCGAAAAAATGCTGTTCGTGTCGAATTTCGGCAACCCTCCGTCGCTGTAATCCCCAATCATCCGCGAGCGAATGTGATCCGGCGGGTGAGAGGCAGTGTCATGGATTATCTATTGAGCGACGAGCAACGCATGTTGGTGGGATCGTTCCGGGCTTTCGTGGACAAGGAACTGAAACCCCATGAGGACGAAACCGACAAGACGGGGGAAGTGCCGCCTGAGTTGGGTGAGCACATTCGGCAACGAGCGCTAGAATTAGGCTTCTACGCAGCGAACCTCCCGGAATCCGTTGGCGGCGGCGGACTTGATTATATGAGCCTGGCACTCATGGAGCGGGAATTCGGCAAGACGACCTACGGCCTGCATGGCTTTGTTCACCGCCCCTCGGAAATCCTTATGGCCTGCGAAGGCGACCAGATCGAGCGTTTCCTGCTGCCCTGCGTGCGGGCCGAGAAGAAGGAATTCTTCGCCCTGACGGAACCCGGCGCCGGGTCGGATATCATGTCCATGAAGACCAATGCCAAGCCCGACGGAGATGATTGGATCATTAACGGCACCAAGCATTTCATTTCCAGCCCGGTGGAGGCCGACTTCGCCATCTTGTTCGCCGCGACCGGTGTAAACGAAACGCCCAGGGGCGAACGTAAACAGGTCACTGCATTTCTGGTGGAGAAAGGGACGGAAGGCTTCGATATCCAGCGCGGACCGCGTTGCGCCGCCCAACGCGCCTATCACACATACGAACTCTCTTTCGACAACTGCCGGGTTCCTTCAAGCAATATCCTGGGAGAGGAAGGCAAAGGTTTGGAGTTAGCCGACAAGTGGTTGAGCATGGGGCGGGTCTGGGTCGCCGCGGCCTGCTGTGGCAAGGCGGAACGGTTGCTGGACCTGGCGACCGAATGGGCGGCAAACCGAAATCAATTCGGCCAACCGATCGGCAAGTTTCAGGGAACAGCCTTCAAGCTGGCCGATATCGCAACCGAGCTTAAGGCGGCCGATCTCCTGGTTATGAACGCGGCGCGCAAAGCCGATCTCGGTATTATGGAACCCAATGACGCAGCCATGGCCAAGCTCTATGCCTCGGAGATGGTCGGCCGGGCCGCCGATCATACGGTACAGATTTACGGCGGCATGGGGCTGATGGAGGATCTACCGGTGGAACGCCTGTGGCGGGACGCCCGGCTTGATCGGATTTGGGACGGCACCTCGGAAATCCAGCGTCACATCATTTCGCGCTCCCTGTTGCGGCCACTCGGCGCATGACACCGGAACTGCGGGCAAACCTGAAACGGCTTCTCGCACCGCGCCGGGTGGCTTTCATCGGCGGCAACAGTGCCGTCCTGGCGGCTGAAAAATGCGTTGCCGGTGGATTTGAGGGTGAGATTTGGGGAGTCAACCCACGCCGAAGCGAGATGGCAGGAAATACTTGTTTTGCCCGGGTCGAAGACCTGCCAGAACCTCCTGATGCGGTGTTCCTGGCCGTCCCCGGATCGGTAGCAGTGGAGACCGTAGCGGCATTGCGGGACCATGGATGCGGAGGCGCGGTTTGCTATACGGCGGGGTTTGGCGAACTGGGGAATGACGGCGCCGCCCACGAGCGCAAGCTGGTAGAGGCCGCGGGCGACATGGCGCTGGTCGGACCGAACTGCTCCGGCATGCTCAACTTCGTGAAATCCGCCGCGCTGTGGCCGTTCGATCACGGTGGCGGCCCAGTCGAACGCGGCGTTGCCTTCATTACCCAAAGCGGCATGCTCGGCAACACCATTACCCTGAACCAGCGCTCAGTCCCCTTCACCTATGTCATCAGCTCGGGCAATCAGGCTATGCTCGGTGTCGAAGAAATTCTCGATGTTCTAGTCGACGATCCCCACGTCACGGCAATTGCGCTGTACATCGAGGGGCTGCGCGATGTAGCGCAGTTCGCCGATGTAGCGATCCGAGCCCTAAAGGCGGAAAAACCAATCATCGTGCAGAAAGCAGGGAGCTCGGAGATCGGTGCCCAGTTGACTGTGACCCACACGGGCTCACTGTCGGGAACCGATGAACTTTACGGCGCGCTGTTCGACCGCCTCGGCATTATTCGCGTCGATTCAGGTGTCGCCATGCTGGAAGCACTCAAGATGGTGACCATTGCAGGCGTGCCGGAAGGTCGGCGTGTCGCGGCATTCACTTGCTCGGGCGGCGATTCCACCATGCTCGCTGATGGCGGCGAGCAGCTTGGATTGTCCTTTCCCGAACCGACGCCCGAGGTTGCCGCTGAGTTGGTGGAACTGCTGCCGCCAATTGCTGCCGTCGGCAATCCTCTGGACTATACAACCCCTTTATGGGGACACGAAGATCCCCTGGATAAAGTGTTCAAGGCCACTCTCCGAGACTCCTATGATGTGGCGCTCATGGTACAGGATTACCCGACCGCCGTTTCGGCCGAAGGTTGCGCTCCCTACCATGCCGACGCCCGAGCCTTCATCTCCGCCACCCAGGCCGCAGGAGTCCCAGCCGCCATTTGCAGCATCTTGCCGGAAAATCTCGATAGCGGAACCCGGGAAATGTTGAGTGCCGGCCACGTCGCGCCACTCCAGGGCATTAACGACGCGCTGATCGCAATTTCAGGGACGGCCGGACTTGGTGAACTGCGTGCCAGGCTTAGAGACTCCGGCGACGCCAATGCCCTCCGCCTGCCCCAGGCGGCACCGCCGCCGGAAAAGGGTGAGGTTCTGAATGAGTGGGATGGAAAGCGGAAGTTGGCCGCCTACGATGTTCCTGTTCCCGACGGCCGCTTAACGGACGCGGCGGGCGCGCCGGCAGCGGCCCAGGAGATCGGCTTTCCCGTCGTGGTCAAGCTGGTATCCGCAGTACTGGCGCATAAAACGGAGGCCGGAGCAGTCCACGTCGGATTGAAGGCTGCGACGGAAGTGTCAGATGCCGTTACCGCCATTATCAATTCCGCCGCCAAGCATGCCCCCGATCTCGCCGTTGACGAATTCTTGGTCGAGCGCATGATCGAGCGGCCGGTCGCCGAACTTTTGGTCGGCATTCGAAGCGATCCGATGTTTGGGTTGGCCATGGTGGTCGGCAGCGGCGGAACGCTGGTTGAGTTGATTGGCGATGCAGTAACCATTCTTCTGCCCACGGACAGCGAAAGCATCAGCCGCGCCATCGAGAGATTGAGCGTATCGACGCTGATGGATGGTTACCGTGGTGGTGCGGCTGCCGATAAAATAGCCTTGATCGAGACCATCATGTCATTGGCGCGATTCGCCGAGGACAATCGAGACACTCTTGTTGAGCTTGATGTCAATCCGCTTGCCGCGACTCCAGACGGCGCTTGTGCTCTAGACGTTCTGTTACGAATGGGCGTCTGACGAATCCGGATCGCCGGACAAGCTAAGCAGGCGCTCTGCCAACCAAAACTGAAAGGCATGAACGCTGGCCTCAAGTCGGGGCGCAAATGGCCCGGGCTTGGCAAGCGGAGAACTAAGCCCGAGTTGTTGTTGTTCAAGAATAGCGACATCCTCGGCCATGGCCGCTTCCATACGCCGATGATATGCCGCTGCTCTCGGCGCAAAATCAGCGAGGGCGGTGGTCTGCTGGGGAAAGCAAACCGACATGGCCACGCGGGTAAGCGCCGGCGATTGCGGGTAAGCCTCAAGCACCCATATGGCATCGCAACTGGCCGCGAATGTCATACTCGGGAAAATCCATGAGTACCGCGTCCCATTTTGTGTAGCGCCGGATAACGTCTCGATCACAGGAAATTCGGATTCGCGGTCGTCCTCCAGTATACCGCCGCGGGCATTTTCCTTGTGAGCGCCGAACTGACTGGAATAGTCGCCGGTCACACTGTCGAGCGGTTCCGGCGTCGCGTAGGAGCCGGCGACGGTGTCACTGTGGACGGCAGACAAATGATAATACTCATTGAACACCTCCAAGACCGCCTTCCAATTGCAGTGAACATCGAACTCACTGCGCTCCGAAGTGACGAGGTCTTCGAGTGACCAAGGCGCGTGAAGTGTGGCGAAATCGCCCAGCCAGGTGTCGATATCCGGACCGTTGCCGTCCATGTTCAAAAAGACGAACCCTTGGCGGATTTCACACCGGATTGGAACCAAACCATAATCATCCTTTGAGAACTCATCGACACCTTCCATGCGGGGGCAGGAGATCAACCGGCCGTCCAAGCCATAGGTCCAGGCATGGAACGGACACATAAAAGTTTTGCACTTCCCTTCACCATCGGCGGCGATCTTCATTCCCCGGTGGCGGCAACTATTGGAGAATGCGCGTAATTCCCCGTTTTCGTCGCGAACCATCAAAACCGGCACACCCGCAAGTTCAAAGGCGCAGTAGGTGCCGGTCTCGGCCACACGGTCGACGCGCCCGACGCCGCACCATCCGGAGCGAAAGACACCCTGCATCTCCCATTCAAAGTGACGTCCATTGACGTAGCATCGCGGCGGAAGCGACCTCGCTTGTTCAACGGGAGCGACGACGTCGCTCAGCCCTTCCACATCCAAACCTCCGCTAGAAATGTCGATCATCACCATTCACAGTCAACCGGCTCTTACCAACCGGCTTCGGCCACGCCGCGGTTTCCTTGGGGTGGGCTCGGTATTTTCTATCGGGGAGAGGGCCGATGCGTGGAAGGAAGCATTCACGGACTCAATAGTCGCATCCCCGTACAAGGTGGTCCGTTGCCGGGGCGTGCGGTCGAGGGATCGAATTAGCGATTCCATCCGGGCCGGCGGCATTTCCTGGCCATGAGCTGCGCCGGCGGCGCGGCTTATACTTTCGTTCATTAGGGTTCCGCCCAGGTCATTGGCGCCAGCTCCCAGACATGCACCGGCGCCATCCGGCCCCATTTTGGTCCAGGAAGTTTGAATATTGGTAATGTGAGGATGCAGTGCCAAGCGCGCCACGGCATGCATAAGCACTGCCTCACGAAATGTCGGCCCCTTGCGAGTGACACCTTTGCAATATAGTGGCGTCTCCATGTGCACGAACGGCAACGGTACAAACTCAGTTATTCCTCCGGTGCGTGCCTGAAGAGCTCTCAGACGCAGAAGATGGCGGGCCCAATGCCGAGGTCGTTCGACATGACCAAACATGATCGTCGATGTTGTCGGCATTCCGGCTTCATGGGCAGCGGCGGCAATGTCGATCCATTGCTCCGTGTTGATTTTGTCAGGACAGATGATGGCGCGCACCTCGTCATCCAGAATTTCCGCCGCCGTACCGGGTAACGTGTCCAGGCCGGCGTCTCGGAGGTTATGCAAGAACTCCAAAACACCCATTCCCAACGTCCTCGCGCCATGCCACACTTCGAGTGGCGAGAAGGCGTGAATGTGCATATCCGGAACCGCTTGCTTCACGGCACGGCAAATTTCCAAGTAGGTCTCACCTGTATAGTCGGGGTGGATACCGCCTTGCATGCAGACTTCCGTGGCGCCGCGTTCCTTGGCCTCTTGCGCCCGACGGACAATTTCCCTCACCTCCAAATCATAGGGCCGGCCGCGTAGATTTTCGGCCAGCTTGCCCTTGGAGAAAGCACAGAACCCGCAGCGGAAATAGCAGACATTTGTATAGTTGATGTTGCGGTTGACCACATAAGAGACAACCTCACCATTGACCTCCTGGCGCAAGCGATCCGCCGCCTCGCAGACTCGTTCAAAATCCCCATCCTGCGCTTGAAACAATTCCGTAACCTGCGACTCCGAGATGTCATGGCCCTCCGCCGCCTTCGACAGCAGTCGACCAAATTTGTCCTGGGCATGTACCAAGCTTTTCGAATTCCGCCAATCGGGTGGCGGCGCTACATCTCCCGGCGACCAAGAATCAGTTCGCGCGTATCCTTGGGCGTCAATCCGGCCAAGGATCGCGGAGCGCAAACCGGACTCGATCCAGTCACTTTCATCGAAAATAAATTCGGGATAGACCGCCAGCCGCTCAACCAAAGTCTTGCCGGCCAACTTCGTTTCGGCGGCAAGGGACTCCAGGTGTGGCCAGGGTGCTTCTGGATTGACGTGGTCGGGCGTTACAGGCGATATCCCACCCCAATCGTTGATCCCGGCACCAATCAGACGACCGATCAGGTCCGGACTCAGATTTGGCGGAGCCTGGATGTTCATATGCGGTCCAAGAACCAGCCGAGCCGTGGCGACCGCCCAAAGCATGGCATCTGGCCCAGGCTCCGGTGCATCAACCATCTTGGTGCCCGGTTTGGCGCGGAAGTTCTGGATGATGACTTCCTGAATGTGTCCGTACTGGCGGTGGAGCCTGCGAAGGTCCAGGAGTGAATTAATAAATTCCTCACGTGTTTCTCCGATGCCCAAAAGCAGACCGGTGGTAATCGGAGCTCGAAGTTCACCGGCTTGACGGATGGTTTCCAGTCGGGCAGCGGGATGCTTGTCCGGCGATCCGAAATGCGGCCCACCCTTTTCGCAAAGGCGCTCGGAGGAACTCTCCAGCATCAAACCCTGAGAAACGGACACACGTTTGAGCATGGAAATTTCAGCGCCGGTCATGACACCCGGGTTGACATGCGGTAGCAGGCCGGTTTCCTCGTAGACCAACCGGGCCATGTCGGCGACATATTCGAGCGTCGTACCGTAGCCTAACTTTGTAAGCTCTTCGCGGGCAGCCCGGTAACGACTCTCAGGCTTATCGCCAAGCGTGAACAGCGCCTCCTTGCACCCGACGGCCTGCCCAGCGCGAGCCACGGCGAGAACTTCGTCGGGAGTCATGTAGGCTCGTCGTCCGGCGCGGGACGGCTCGGCGAAAGTACAATAGTGGCACACATCTCGGCAAAGATGCGTCAGTGGAATGAACACCTTGCGCGAGTAGCTGATAACGCTGCCGTACACCGAATCCCGTAGTGCCGCGGCGGCATCCGTTAGCCGCGCCAGGTCGCTATCCCCTGCCCGCGCCAATTCCAGTGCGTCAGAACGCGAAAGACCGTCGGGGCGCGAAGCGCGCGACATCAGGTGAACAACATTAGTCATCCGTGACCCCGCATCACTTTTCCGAGCGAGCTATCAGTCGTCAAACGTCCGGCGATGCCACTTTCCTCCAAGTATTTCCCTGTCAGGGTCAGCGCGCGCACCTCAAGGAATGCCATCAGATCCTCAGGATGGTCCACATCCAATCCTAAACCGGGAGGACGAACCACTCTTGCCTCAATGCCGTGCTGTTTTGCCGTGTCCAAGTGGGCGGAAAAGCTGCCCTCCCCAAAGCTCAGGGAAATAACCTCCGGCGGTGAACATACGATGGCGTTGGAGCCGCCTCCGTCCCCGTCAGGAACAAGGCTTACGGCGGGAGCGATATCATGAGTATCCAGCACAAGATCAATCTCTGCTGGCGTCGACAGCGGCACGTCACCTGGAATGCTCATCATTCCCGCGTGTCCTTCCGCCGACAGGAGCCGCGCGGCGGCTGAAACCGCTTCGGTCGGACCCAGGTTTGCCGTCCCATTCAAAACACGGGCTTCGACGGCCGCAGCCAGGTCAGCCGCCTCCGGATCGTTTGTTACGACAATGATGCCGGCGATGCGGGTGGCGCCGGATGCGGCTGCCAGCACGTCGCGCAGCATCACCCGGGATAACTGCCGGCGTTCGTCAGCATCCAATATCGCGGCGAGGCGAGATTTGGCTTGGTTGAAATCCTTGACCGGAATCACGGCCCAAATATCACGATCAGCCATCTCTAAACCACTCTCTGAACGGTTGAAGCACTGCTGTCTTCATTGGCCGATATCCTCTCTGCAAAGGCAAGCACGTCGCGGGCCAGTGCCTCGCGGTCCTCAAGCGTTCGCATCACCGTGTCTGTGACCAGCGAGGGAATGTCCAGTGAGTCAGCGAGACCGGAGTCGGCATGGTCAAGAATAAACCCATCCAGCAAACCTGCGTAGTGCAGCGCAATGCTAACCGGGCTCACCGGCTGATTCATTTCCCGCATCATCTTTGCCGCCGGACCCTTTATAGCGTCGCCTCCGACAATAGGGCTCACCGCGATGACGGGCGCTGGACAGGCCCCAAGAGCATCCAGCACGCCTGGAATGGCCAGAATCGGATCAACGCTGACGAAGGGATTAGAGGGGCAGACGATCACAGTGTGGAGTGCCGGATCAGCGAGCAACGCAAGAAATGAGTCATTGGGTTCAGCCGCATCCACGCCGGCAAAACGAAAACCGCTGACCACGGGCTTACAGGCCTCCTCGACGAAATACCGCTGGAACGGTAACTCCCGTCCATCCGCGGTGTCGACCAGCGTTCGGACCGGCGAGTCGCTCATCGGCCAAATATGCGCCTCGACGCCGAGGCGGCGGCAGAGATCGGCGGTTATGGTGGAAAGCGTATCGCCACGTTTGAAGGCCTCAGCACGCTGCATGTGGACGGCAAGATCGCCATCGCCCAGCTGGAACCAGGTCTCGCCACCGAAGCGGCCGAGCTGCTCCATGAAGGTCCAGGTCTCATCGGCGCGGCCCCAACCCTGCTCCTGATTGTTTTCCCCGGACAGTGTGTACATGAGAGTATCCACATCCGGTGAAATTGGCAGACCAAAGTGCTCGAAATCATCGCCTGTGTTGGCGACCACGGCCAATTCCCATGCCGGCAGGACGCGATACAAGCCGAGGGCAAGTTTAGCGCCACCGATGCCGCCGCTGAGCGCCAACACGCGGGGACGGCGATCAGTCGTATCAGGGGCTCCATTCATATCGAGCGCTCATTGATACTGGGCACCGTGGAAATCATACGGCGTAGGACGACATAATCCCACGCAGACTATCAAGATGCTTTTTGGGATCATGGGCCTCCAGGTCCGACGGACAAGGGCCCTGCTCCAGCCATTCCGCTTCGAATGCAGGCAGGTCGCCCCGATAGATCAATCCGGCGGGCATTCGGTTCTTACCTCGCAACCGGACCACCGTCTCAAAGGCCGCGGCCCGATCCGCGCACGAGAATTCCTCATCTTCGTCAACATTGTAGAGTTGCGCATCCCAGTCAGGATAAGTGTCGTTGTAGGTCACGCAAGGCGACAGGATTTCAAGGAACGCGAAGCCCTTCTTCGCGCGAACGTGTTGAAGGCCCTGAATCAATAGCCCATTGAGCTGGTCTGCCCACCGGGTAAACCCGCGAGCGAGAAATGTAGTGCCCGGGATCGATAAACCCAGCGAGATGGCATCCAGGGACGTATCTTGGCCGGCCGACCGCGCCCGCTCTGCCGTCGGGGAATCTTGGCCCTTGGTGAGTCCGTATGTCGCATTGTTCATGAGGATGTACAGAACGCTGGGATTGCGGTCCATGGCGTGGACAAAATGCCCCATGCCGATGGCATAACCATCACCATCGCCGCCGGCGGCGATAATAGTTAGGTCAGGATTGGCAATGGCGGCACCGATGGCCGTTGGCAGGACACGCCCATGCATGGAATGGTATCCGTAGGCGCTGACGTTGTTCTGGACTGACCCGGAGCAGCCGATACCCGCCAGCACGAAGGTTTCATGCGCCGGAATCTTCAATTCCGACAGGGCATGAACGAGGGCGCCCTGAACGCCATAGTGTCCGCAGCCGGCGCACCAAATCGGATCTTTCGGTGTATAGGTTTCCGTCATGTCTGCGTTTCTCCCGCACGAATCCGGTCCACGAGTTCACCGGGACCGAACGGCAGGCCATCGTACTTGCGAATTCCTCGGAGCAATTCCGAGCGGCCGCCGGCACCCGTGAGAAGACGCTGCAGCTGTCCACCCTCGTTGTGCTCGATGACATATACACGCGAGCACCGGTTGATAAACGCTACCGTTTCATCCAACACTGGCCACAATGTCCGAGGACGGTGGCAGCGCACGTTTGTTCCCAACTCCAAAAGCCTGTCCCGGGATTCGGAAACAACGCCAGATTCCATACCCGTGCTGACGATACCGATTTCCGCATCCGCATCGCCCCATTCGACGGCACGGGGCAGGAGGTTTTCAATGGCAGCCATTTTGCGCGACCGTTTCTCCATCATCGCTGCGCGGTTCCGCGGCTCCGTGGAGACATGCCCCCACTCGGTGTGCTCGTTCCCAGTGACGAGATTCATGCCCTGTGGCGTTCCCGGCACCGCCCAAGGTGAGATGCCGTCCTCGGTGATTGCGTAGCGCTGATATTTTTCGAGAGCTTTGAGCGCCGTTTCATCGAGGCGTTTACCCGTATCGAGATTCACGCCATCAAGATCAAACGGAAGAACGGTGGCGGTGTTCTGCGCCACCACCCGATCAAGCGCAATATAAACGGGGCATTGAGCGATTTGCGCCACATTCGTTGCCAACACGGCAATGTCGAAACACTCGCCTGCATCTCCCGGGCAAAGGACGACCCGGGGGAAATCACCGTTGCCGCCTTGGGTTAACATGCCGATATCGCTCTGTTCGGTTTTCGTCGGCATACCGGTGGAGGGTCCGGCGCGTTGACAATCGACGACAACCAAGGGTATTTCCGCCGAGCCGCAATGGCTGATGCTTTCCTGCATCAACGCAATGCCCGGCCCCGAAGATGCGGTCATCGCTCGTGCTCCCGTCAGCGCCGCGCCAATCGCCTGATTAATGGAGGATAATTCGTCCTCGGCTTGAATGACGACTCCGCCGAACGGCGAAATATGCTTGTTGAGCCAATCCATAATGTCGGTGGCGGGGGTGATGGGATATCCCGCAAAGAAACGTCCACCCGCGGCCAGGAAACCCATTGCCGTCGCTTCGTTACCGGTAATAAACAGATGATCTGAAATCTTGCCGTCCGGAACCCGAATTAGATTGTGATCGGATGTGATTCCGAAGCCGTCGGCGATGTCAAACCCAAGCCGCAAGGCCTGAAGGTTGGCGCCCAAAGCGGCCTTGGAAAGCTTGCTGAACCGAACCTTGAGAACGTCCTCGGCTTCCGAGTCGTCGATACCCAGCACGCGGGCAAGCAAGCCAAAACCAAGACCGTTCTTGAACAGATCGCGACGCAGGTCCCGCACCGCGTGGCGGCTAAACGGAACCGGCAAAACCAGGACGTCCGGCGGCAAGTATCCTTCTGGAATGGGGCCGCGGGATACGTCATAGATAACGATGCCGTCGTCAGCCATGTTCGGTCCGCCCATGGCTATGGCTTCTTCATCAAAGGCGACAAGCACGTCGATCCTGTCACCAAGGCCGCCGTACTGTGTTTGCGAAGCCCGCAGCATGGCTGCGGCATGGCCACCTTTGATCCGCGATGCGATATTGCTTGTCTGATAGAGGTGCAGGCCCCGCTGCCCCAGAGTTTTTGCAAGCAGCGAAATTATGGTGAGGGAGCCGTCACCACCTTGCCCGGCGACCATCACATTGATGTCTTCGCAGAGCCGCGCTTCACTTGGCAATGTTATTTGGCGATTCATCATATTCATCAGTTTGCCGGATCGTCAGCAGCGGGCGGCGCCCCGGGGCCCTTGGTGTAAAATGTCTTCGGGCACAGAAAGTCGAGCGCCTCGCGTTCCTCGAGGGTCGGCATCTGCACGGGCAAGGGGCGGTTCAACTTCTTGTTGGCGGACAGTTTCTCCATAAGGAATTCTCCGCGCGGCTCATCCGACAGAGGCCTCTGTTCGATGACACCGTCCTTGAGTGCCGCTTGAAATGCCTTATGGCCGCGCTCAGTCCTGATCAGGGTATATGTCCAATCATCCAAACCGATCCCGCCGGCCCCGATATCAGCATTCTCGGCCCCGTAGTCCAGGCAATAAAGGCAGGCAGGCCGGGCAAACTCCCGATATTTCTTGAGAGAGACCTGCATGACCTCTCCGTCATCAAGGCGAATGATCACCTTGCCCTTGATGTTAATGTTTTCGATGCGACTCGGATCAACGCCGATCATCTCACCCAGCTTCGCAATGCTTTCGTGGGTGAAGCTTTCGGAACAAAATAGACCGATGACCAGGGAAATGTTTTCCCGGTACCAGTTGTTCATTTCCATGCGGATACTCGAGTGTTGTTGCAGCCGCACGCCATCGACCTGGCAAGGGACACCCACGACACAGAGCGGGCCCACGTTCTGCCGCATGGCGTCCTGGAGCGCCAGCGTGTTCGGCGAGTAGGTATAACGCGAGGCGGCACAGGCGAGAACTTCTTCTCGGGTCCGGGCAAGTTTCTGGTAGCCAATCTGGTTGTTGTCGGGAAGGACGTCACCCAGGATCGCGCCCTCCAGCGTGCCGGTATCAAAACCATGCAGGATGAGGGCGGAAACGACTCCGCCGTCTTGGCCTGGAGCAAGGATTTCGGGATCAGTGGCGCGGGCATAAACGCCATAGGAATAAGGCCCATAGCTTTCGACCTTGACCGGCTCGTGGAACTTCAGAATTTCGGGCAAATCCCGGTCCACCGGCCGCAAAACGGGGCAAACCTCGGCGCACAGAATGCAGTACACACAAGCATCGCTTCGAGTGTCCACGGGGCGTTCGTCGATATAGTCGAAAACATCCACTGGGCAAATACTGATGCACGAAGCGCAACCGACGCATTTTCCGGTCTCTACGATGTTCTTCATGAGAAAGTCGACAGCCCGGAATCCTCCGCGGTTTATCTCCGTGCGCCAAGCAAACGCCCATTCATGTGGGTCCGCCCCTTCGTCAATGAGCATCTGGAATCGCTCTTCTACATCGGATGTTCTCCGATCGAGGCTCCGCGGGGCATTTTGCTGGGCTTTGACCATGAATTCCCGGTTCCTAAGATTTCTTGCGGTCGTTTGTATAGATATGATACTTCGCGAAATGAATTAGAATGGAAAAAATCATGCCGTGTTGGCTAGCCGCTATCGTACACCCGCACTGTCGCAAATAGCAGTGATTCAGGGCGTTTTGTAAACTTCAAAAAGGTTTCTATCCACGTAACAATTACTTCACGTCATACCCTGTTTTAACAACAATTCCCGGTCAACAGGCAGGACTGAATCAACCATGGCTTCCTCATTTCAATCGTTCGCGGTCCCGGCAATTCCGCTAATTGCACCCAATGACGATTTAGTTTCGTTGATCGTCGAAGGCCTTAACGGATTGGGGCGTGAGTTCCTTAGCGGCGATATTCTGGTGCTGGCGCAAAAGGTCGTCTCCAAGGCTGAGGGCCGAACCATCGATCTCAACCAAGTGACTCCATCGCCCCGCGCACTCGAAATCGCGAGTGAATGTGAGAAAGACCCCCGCGAGGTCGAATTGATTTTGTCCGAATCTACTGAGATCCTTCGGATCGCCCCCAATCTAGTCATTGCTGCTCATCGCACTGGAGTAATCCTGGCCAACGCTGGGTTGGACCGCTCCAACGTCGAATCAGGTGACGGCGAAGAGAATGTCCTGCTATTACCCGCTGATCCCGACCAGTCCTGTCGAACGATCCGCGACCGCCTGCGTGAGGAAACCGGGACGGATGTCGCGGTCATCATCAGCGACAGTCTTGGACGGCCCTGGCGCCTGGGTACAACCGGCGTCGCCATTGGCGCCGCCGGTCTGCCGGCGCTGCTCGATCTGCGCGGTGATACCGACCTGTTCGGCCGCGAACTCAAGATCAGCCAGCAGGCCATCGCCGACGAACTCGCTGCTGCCGCCGCGCTCCTACAGGGCCAGGGTGCGGATGGACAGCCTGCCGTAGTCATTCGCGGTGACTTTTCATGGGGTCAACCCGAGACAGGCGCCGCCGCTCTGGTCCGCCCCGAGGAAATGGACCTGTTTAGATAAGATCGGGCGCTGGGAAATTCATGAGCGACCATGCCGGGCTCTTGCATGGCTGACGGCTTCAAGCCGATCCGGTGAGGATAGCAGTTCCTCGCGAACCTTTTGCCAGTGGCGGGGCTCATAGTCGTCGCTGTCGAATGCATTGAGAAAGGCTTTGGTGGCTGCAACCGCGGCCGGGAGGTTGGCTTCCGTTCCCTGGGCCATGGCCAGGGCGGCATTGAGCCCCTCCCCCTCCGCGACCACCTGAGAGACGATGCCGGCGCCAAGAGCGGCTTCGGCGTCAAGGCGCTCACCGATGATCATCAATCGAAAAACGATGTCGCGGCCAAACAGCAACCGCATGCGCGCCACCGACTTCGGATTATAGAGAATGCCCATGCGCGTGGCCGGCACCTGGAAAATCGCGTTGACCGATGCAATCCGCACATCGCAGGTCGCGGCTAGGTCGAAGGCGCCGCCGAGGCAGGGCCCATTGATGGCGGCGATCACCGGAACCGGCAGGCCTCGAATTGAACTAGTGACCGCCTCAATTGCATCGTCCATCGCAAGGTCATCCAACGTTCCTTTCAGATCGGTGAAATCCGCTCCGGCGCTAAAGCAATTGCCGGCGCCGGTTAGAACCACTGCCGTGGTATCGTCGGAAATGCCGTTCGACAGGGCTTCGCCGAGCGCGGTGAGCAGCGGAAAAGACAGGGCATTCCTGCGCTCAGGCCGGTTTAAGGTTATGGAAACAACCCGCTCGCGGTGCTCCACCTGGATGAGCTCGGCCATATGACCACCTCCGTTGGTGATGTGTTGAGTTAAGCTTTCTCCATAACGGATTCCCGGTCCTGTTCGGGCACCCGAGGTTCGGCAGCGAAAGGCTCGCTTTTCGCTTGGTTCTGGAGCGTCCCCCAAACCCGCTCGGGCGTCATGGGCAGGCGATATTGACGGACTTCAAGCGCATCATAAACTGCATTGGCGACACAACCCGCTACCGGAATGATCGGTTGCTCAGCGATGGTTTTAGCGCCATCGGGGCCGGCATCTTCGTATGTGGAGATGAAGATCGTCTCAATAGGAACGGCATCCGGGAATGTCGCGACGCGGTCATCCAAGAAACCCGGATTGAGAAGATGCCCGTCTTCGTTTACAGACGCCACCTCGCTCAAGGCAAACCCGAGTCCTTGCGTTATGCCGCCAATGACCTGCCCGATTGCGCCATTGGGGTTGATGATGAAACCCGAATCATGCGCTGCCCAATACTGCTCGACGGAAACCTTGCCGGTCATTGTATCGACCCGCACAAAACATCCATGCACGCTGAAGGTATAGGCGGGCGAGATATTTCCGTAGCCGCTTTCATCCGGCACGACGACGCCACCTGGTTCATAGCGGCCCGTGACGTCGAGGGCTTCCGTTTGCCCTGAGCGTACGGCTGCATCCACGATTTCGGCAATCGGCGCATTTCCACCAAGGCCAAGCTCGGCCGCCAAATCACCGCAAGCGGTCTTGAATTTTTCGCAGGCATCCTTTGCCGCACTGCCGGCGAAAAAAGTTGTGCGGCTGGCGAAGCTACCGAGGCCATGGGGACCAGCCACCGTATCGCCAAGCACCGTGTGCAGCATTCCGGCGTCAACAGAAAGCTCGGCGGCCACCAGGGTAGTCAATATCTCTACTGTTCCGCAGCCGACTTCGACCTCGCCGGAACCGATGCGGACCGTACCATTCGGCTGGGCGGACAGTGAGACAAGCGCACGATCAAATCGCGGATCATAACCTCGGTTACCGATGCAGTGCATGACTGCGGATACGCCGTAGCCGATGCGGTAACGTCCTTCGTCCACCGGCGGTGCTTGCCGCCTGTGATCGTCGATTCGGCCAGCTATGGCGTCGAGACAGTCATCAAACCCGCAACTGCCAACTTCCCATCCCTGGATGGTCGTGTCTCCCGACCGGGTAGCGTTGGTGCGCCGCAGCTCCAACGGATCACGATCGAGACGTCGGGCCAATTCGTCAACCAGTTGCTCAAGGGCGAAAGCCGATTGAGGAATACCAAATCCACGGAAGCATTCGGATGGCATGTTGTTGGTATAGATGAGTTCGGATTGGGCCTTGATGGCGGAGAAACGGTAGAGGTTGTCGGCGCGCGCCGCCGCAGCCATGGTGACTGCCGGCCCATGCAGGGAGTAGGCCCCGTTGTCGGCCCAAACGGTGGTTTCCTTGGCAACGAACTCACCCTCGGCGGTGGCTCCTAGCCGCATATGTATGCGCATGGCAAGGCGAGTACGGCCGCTGATCATATCGTCCCGTCGCGGCAGAACCATGGCAACGTCCAGACCGAGTTTGTTGGCGAACGCCAAACAGACCAAATGCGTGGGATGCTCCCACTTGGCCCCGAAGGAACCGCCAATATCAGGCGTCACGATCTCCAACGTCGCCCCCCAACTCTCGACGACAGGACGGTATTGCTCGGCAATGACCGAGGGAGAATGGGTGCCCGTCACCAGTTCAAGGCGGTCTCCGTCCACCCGGACGAGGCAGGCACGCGGCTCCAGGTAGGCATGCGGAACGGCCTGGGTTTCGAAAGTTCCCTCGACCCACACCTCGGCACGGGCGGCAGCATCCCAATTCCCGGGCGCCGCCGAGAACCTTTGGGCGACGTTATCGGGGTGCGAGTCGTGAATTCCTGTGCCTAACGCCAACGCCTCATCGACTGAACAGGCATGTGGGAGAATCTCATAGTCGATCTCAAGTGCCGCGATGCCGAGGAGCAAGGATTTTTGGTCGGTAGCAGCCACCGCCCCGACTCCATCCCCGACATAACGGGCGACGGGTGTTAGCACCGGCTCATCAGCCAAATGATGACCTAGAGCGACGCCTTCAAAGTCAGCCGGAGTGAGCACGCCGAGCACGCCTGGAACCTTGAGTGCGGCATCGGCATTGACGCTTCTCACCCGGGCGTGGGGATGTGGACTACGGGCCATCCCAGCAACAACGGCACCGGCAGGAATCAAATCGGCGGTGTACCGCGCTTTACCTGCCGCCCGCTCCGAAGCCGAAGCAGCCGCCCTTGTTGAAGTTACGTTCATCGTTCGGTAAGCGCTTCCGTCAGTTGCTGATAGCCGCCGCAACGACAGATGTTGCCCTCAAGGAGTTTGGCCAACGGCTCGACCCCCGTTTCTGTCCCGCCGTCCTTCAGCCAGGCGCTCATGACAGAGATTCCACCTGTACAAAATCCGCACTGCACACCGCCGTGCGTATCACACGCCCGGGTGAATTGGTCGATGCGTTCCGCGCCAAGGCCCTCAACCGTGGTTACATCCCGTCCGGCAGCAACACCGCACAGAAGCAGGCACGAGCACATGGGCTCGCCATCAACCAGTACCGTACAGGCCCCACAGTCACCCTCCCCGCACCCATCCTTGGGACCGTTGAGGTCCAGCTCGCCGCGCAGGAAATCGAGCAACCGGCGGCCAATCCAGGAAGTCGGAATTCCGTGTGTCTCACCGTTCACGTTCAGGGTTGGATTATCCGTCATGTTGGCTTCGTCCCCAGATCGAGTGCCTGCGCCCTCCGACCGGCTTCGGTGACGACATCCCTGACTAGGACCTTGACCAACTGGCGTCGGTAGTCAGCGGTGGCCCGGTGATCGGTGATCGGTTTACAGATTTCGGCGGCCACTTTCGCGCAGGCTTGCAGCGTTGCCTCGCTCAGAGGTTGGCCGACAAGGGTTGCCGCCGCTTCAGCGGCGTTAAACGCGGTCGGGCCAACGGCACCCAACGCTAGGTGGGCAGCCCTTACCGTGCAGCTGTCGGAGTCGAGGGCCAGGCGCACCGCGACGCCTGCAAAGGCGAGATCGAGAGCTCGCCGTTCGGTAAATCTTTGGAAAGCGCTTGCCTCTCCGGGACCAAGAGATGATAGGGAAATGGCAACTGCGAGCTCACCGGCCTGCAGGCCGGTTTGGCCCGGGCCGATTATAAAGTCGGCCAAGTTAATGTTACGCCTTTTTCCACCAACGGCGGCGACTTCAATTTCCGCGTCATGAACCAACAGACCCGGAAGAGTGTCTCCGGCCGGCGAGGCGGTGCAGACATTTCCAATCAGCGTGGCCTGATTGCGGAGTTGAACGGAACCGATGGCCTGCGCGCCTTCAGCGACCGCGGGGACGGCGGCGCGAAAAGTACCGGAACGCACCATACGGCTGATCGGCACGGCGGCGCCAACCTTGAGTCGCTCGCCGTCTACTTCGAAGGCGTGTAATTCCTCAACGCCGCCTGTCCAAACCAGTTGATTCGGCTCCCCCCTTTGACTGGCCCACAAAAGGATATCGGTTCCCCCGGCGAGTGGATGGGCGCCGTGTGTCATATGCATGATTACATCGTCCAATTTTGTTGGGCGGTGCAGTTCAAGTTCAGGCAAATAGCTCGGACGGAGGGCAGAAGAGGCTGCGGGCAAATTGTTATCCTCCTTCCGGCCTTCGAACCGTAGGCTCACCCGTGTGAATCTCGGATTGAGCGGGCGATAGGCTTGATGTCATATGATGACGCAACCTTCAGTAAATGCCTGTTGTCGGCGATGCGTAAACTTGAAAAAGGATTGTGGTTACGTAACAATCCTTTCATGCAAAGCCTGCGTTCGAGATTGCCGCCCGTAAACAGCCTAGTGGCCTTTGAAGCTTCTGCCCGCCATCTAAGTTTTACGCGGGCGGGTCAGGAACTGCTCATCAGCCGCGAAGCTGTAAGCCGACAAATTCGAATTCTCGAAAGCTACCTCGGCGTCAAACTTTTCAATCGGCTCTACAGGGCCTTGGAACTTACCGAAGCCGGGCAGAGCTTTCAGTCCGTGGTCGGGGAAAGTCTGGAAAACATCGGCCGCGAAACGATCAATCTGCAACGTTTGACCCAACCCACAAAGATTACCGTGTCGGGCACGGTCGCTATCACCTCGTTCTGGTTGACGCCTCGCTTTCCCCAATTTCGCGCCGAACACCCGGATGTGGAAATTCGCGTTCATGTTTCCGACGAACCGCCCGACATGCTCGCGGAGGGTATTGACGTAGGACTTCAGTACGGGAATGGGATTTGGCCGGGCCTCAAGGCGACAGAATTGTTCCGCGTCGAATCCTTTCCCGTCTGTTCGCCCGGATATCTGAAAATCTCAGGCCCCATTAGCTCGCCGTCGGATCTCCGCGAGCAAGCCTTGCTGTACCTGGACGGCGCGCAACATTCGGAAGAAAACTGGAACTGGTGGATGGAGGAGTTTGATCTCAGTCTTCCGTCATCAGTTCGCACATTTGGTTTCGACAATTATGCAAACGTCATCCAGGCGGCGTTGGATGGCCAAGGCGTGGCACTCGGTTTCAGCGACATCATCGAAGATTTGCTGTCGAAAGGGCTGTTGGTCAGGCCCATGGAACAAACCTGCGTCACGGGCTACTCGGTATATCTGGTCGTTCCCAACGGCATGACCCTGAGTTCGAACGCGGAGTTGTTCCATGACTGGATTGTCAGCGAGGCGAAAACCGCCCAGCGCCGGGCGCAGTCATTGCATGATTAAAATGTTACGTGACCACAATCCTTTTGCAAGTTTACGCACTTAAGGCTTCTAACTATTACCTTGTGTTCCATGGCTGGTGCGGATCACACATGACACCGGCAAGTCAAATACTTGACTTTTCCATTATGACTTACATGAGGAGGACACTGGGATGAAGGTTGGAACCTCACTCGGAATCAGCCACCGCGAGCCCATTTCGCACACCGTTGAGGTTGTTCAAGGCGCTGAGGAGCTAGGATTTGATAGTGCATGGATCGCCGATGTCCAACTTTCCATGAAGGATTGTTATACAGCGCTTCCGCTGTGTGCCGTGAACACATCAAAAATCATGCTCGGCACCGGTGTGACCAATCCGATCACGCGTCATCCAACTACATTGGCATGCACTTTTACCGCCCTCAACGAGGTCAGCAACGGCCGTGCGTTGATCGGCATTGGAACCGGTTGGACCGGCGTCTATTCGATCGGCCTCAAGCCTTCAACCATCAAGAACCTCGAGGAATCGATCAATACGATTAACACCTTGTGTGATGGCGGCGAGGTCGAAGGCCCGGACGGGAACCCATACCGATTGGTAACCGCAACGGGCAAAATTCCCATATACGTTGCCGCTAATCAGCCGCGCATATTGCAGATGTGCGGACGGGTCGCGGACGGCGTTATTCTCATGGGTGGCGCCAACGAAGAGTTCACCAAATGGCAGATTGATCTTGTCCGCAAAGGCGCCGAGGAAGTCGGGCGAAATTTCGATGAAATCAACCTCCACCTCTGGGCGGCGATTGGCATGTCCGATGACCGCGAGCAAGCCCGCGAAGATGTGAGTCACTGGGTTGCTTCCCAAGCCGAGACATTCAGCAAGTGGAAGACTCGACCCGAGTTCATGGCCCCTTTCGAGGAAGACTTCACGCGCGCCAGCGAAGCCTATGACCGCCTCGAGCACATGTCGTCTCACGCCACTCACAAAGGCGCCGTTTCTCCAGAATTTACCGACTGGGTGGCCTTTGTCGGATCAGCGGACGAGTGCCTTGAAAATATTCGTAACTTGGAAAAACTCGGTCTTCACGGCGTGACCCTGGCGTTTCGGGCCGGCGCCGGCGGCAGGCGGGCGCGCATGGAAGATCTCAGCGAGCAACTGATCCGGCATCTGAAGTGATGCCAAGGAATCGATGATATGGTAGGGAACGCCTCCGACCGACCGACCGCTGTTTTGATCCACGGACTATCCGAAGAGCGCCGTGTGTGGGAACGGCAGGTCTCGGCCTTTGCCGATACCATGAATGTTATTGCCTATGACGTCAGGGGTTTCGGCACCAGTCCCACTGGGGCCGCCGACGGCACCGTACGCCAAATGGCAGATGATCTGGCCCAAGTGCTGAGCGCCATGGACACGGGACCGGTCTGGTTGGTTGGATTTTCCATGGGCGGTGTCATCTCGCAAAGATTTGCGCTGGATTTTGCTGAGATGACGGCAGGGCTTGTGTTGATCGCCAGCTCTTGTGTGGTTGGCCGCGCCGGGGTGACGTTTTTCCGCGAGCGCTTGGAGCAAGTAGAAAGAGGCGGCCTCTCGGCTCTTGGCGCAATCAATACGGAAGACGCCCGGGGTTGTATCGGCAACGGCGATGAAGCGCTCATCGCCGAGTACCAGGAACTTCGCATCCGCGCGGTCAGGGACCCGGCGGGTTATTTGAACGCCGGCCGGGCAATGCTGAGGCTTAGGGAGGAACCCATTATCCAAGACCTCTGCTCGATCCGTAAACCGACCCTGGTGGTAACCGGAGAGTTGGACCCCTATTGTCCGCCAAAGGCCTCGGAGATGATTGCTGAAGCCATCCCGGAATCAGAGCTCAGGACAATTCCCAATGCAGGGCATTGCATGCACTGGGAAGAAACCGGAGCGACGAACGAACTTGTCAGTGGTTTTATTCACGGCCACGGTTGAAGGAGATCACCAGGATCATGAGTGAAGACAAAGATCACGATCACGAAGCCGAACCTCTGAAATGGGAAAAGCGCGGCCATGTGGCGATCCTGACCCTGAACCGGCCCAAGGCGATGAACTCATTTTCGCTGGAATCCATGCAGGAACACCGCCGCCGGCTGGAGGAATTCGAGGCCGATGACGACCTTTGGGTGCTTGTCTACACGGGCGAAGGGCGCGCCTTCTCGACCGGCATCGACATCAGGAAAGCGCCGGATTTTCTCTACTGGGATGCGAAAATCAGGAATCAATATTGGGTGACGCCCCACTCGCTGAAGATCAGCAAGCCGACCATTGCCGCTATTAATGGCTATGCTTTTGGGGGCGGTCTGGAGTTGGCGCTCGGATGTGATATGCGGATTGCTGCTGACACCGCAGTGATGGGATTGCCGGAGGCCAAGCTCGGCGCCCTGCCCGGCGGCGGCGGAACGCAAACCCTACCGCGTCTGATTGGGATGGGCGATGCCTTGCTAATGATGCTCACCGGCGAGCCCGTGTCAGCGGAAGAGGCCCTGCGGCTGAAGCTTGTGCAAAAAGTGGTGCCGGGTGAGGAGTTGCTTGATGAGACTCTTAAAATCGCCGAGGCCATCTGCGAGAATGGGCAAACCGCCGTGCGCCTGATTAAAGAGGTCGCCGGGCTCGGGCTCACCATGCCGTTATCGGAGGCGTTGTGGTTGGAGCAGATTTACTTCCAGCGCGGGCGCATCCTGGCCGAAGATGAGATTACCGAACGGGTACAAAAGTTCCAGGACAAGAGCAAAAAGAAGTCCTAGTGACTTTCACTGCATCCGACCAACGAAGTTTGAAACGAGGCAAGACATTATGGACTTGGGATTACAAGGCAAGACGGCGGTCATAACCGGGGGCGCTTCGAACATCGGCAAGGCGATCACCGTCGGATTGTTCGAAGAAGGCGTTAACGTCGTCATCGCTGATGTGGATGGACCGCAGGCGGAGCGAGTCGCCGCTGATTTGAACGCAACCGGCCGTGAAGGCGCGTTCTTCGTCAAAACCGATGTGGGCAAGCGCGACCAAGTGGAGAATTTGACTAAGTGGACATTGGAAAAATTCGGCCAGATCGACATCCTGGTCAACAATGCCGGGTGGACCGCCAACGAGTACTTTATGAAAAAGCCCTACTCGGACTTCGAGCGCGAGATTGAGCTCAATCTGTGGGGGCCGATCCATTGCATTCGCGCCATGGCGCCGTCGATGATCGAGCGGTCCTATGGCAAGATCATCACCATTGGCTCCGACGCGGGCCGTGTGGGTGAGTTCAAGGAAGCCGTTTACGGCGCCTGCAAGGGCGGTGTAATTGCGCTGAGCAAGGCTCTGGCCCGCGAATTCGGCCGGTCCGGCATCAACCTCAATGTGGTCTGCCCGGGCCTGACGCTGCCTGATGACCCCGATGATGCCGGGATCAACAGCCTGTGGCATAGCGATAGCCCGCAAAACAAGATTTTCCGCGATGAAGAAACCATGAAGAAAGTAGTTCGCCATTATCCGCTGCGGCGCCATGGCGTTCCCGATGACTTGGTACCTATGGTGCTGCTCCTGGCTTCGGATCTGACATCCTACGTCACCGGTCAGACCATTAGTGTAAGCGGCGGCTACGCCATGTAGGCGGGCAGGAAATGGGAAACGTGAACGATAAAGCGCAAACCTACCGCGAAAAGGGGTACTGGACGGACCGTCTGCTAACGGACTATTTCGAGCGGACCGTCGCATCGACGCCGGCGAAAATCGCGGTCAAGGATGAGCGTTTCGGCGCCGTGACCTACGGCGAAATGGCGCCCATGGTCATGCGATTGGCCGCAGGCCTGCAAGCGAAGGGAATTGGCCGAGGGGACAAGTTCGTCGTCGCCCTGCCGAATTGGCACCAAGTCCCGGCCTTCGTGCTCGCCCTCAACTATATCGGCGCCATCGCCGTCCACATGCCGTTTACCGGTGGCGGGCATGAGTTCTCCGGCGTGCTCAAAGTCACCGATGCAAAAGGCATTGCTGTGGCTGAGGAGATTCGGGGCGCCAACTACGTATCACTGATAGACGGCATCGCCGGGGATTTCGAAACTCTCGACGTGCTGATAACCGTGGGGTGTGAACAGGAGCACGCTGGTTGGGTAACCTTCGATCGATTGCTGGCGGAAGCACCCGGCGACCAACCCATACAGGTTGAGCCATTGACGCCGTCGGAACTCTCGCTGTTGTTGTTCACCTCGGGTTCATCCGGTGATCCCAAGGGCGTCATGCATAGCTCCAACACCATCAGCGCCTTAAACACCACTGTGGCGCCGATATATGACCTGGGGTCAGACGATGTAATTTTCATGGCCGCACCCCTGGGCTTTTCGGCCGGCTACGCCCACGGCCTTCGACTCGCCCTGTATCTGGGGGCAACCTTAATACTTCAGGAGTCTTGGAATGCCGACCGCGCCCTTGAACTCATGGCGCATGAAAAGGCCACGTTCACCCTGACAACACCAACGTTGTTGCGCGATCTGCTGGCAAGCGAACAGTTTGCTAAATATTCGGCTAGCTTGGTCCTGCGGCTGATGTTTTGTGGCGGCACCTATGTCACGTCGGATCTCCTGCGCGAGGTTCGCAAAAAATTACCCCGTACCCTGACCTCGGTGATCTGGGGAATGACGGAAGGGATTGGCACCGCATGCCGACCTGGGGCGGCGGAGGAAAGGGTCACGGGAACAGACGGTGAGTCTTTCCTGGGTACGGAACTGAAAGTTATTGCCGAGGATGGAAGTGACGTTGCGGCTGGTGAGGTTGGCGATCTCGTCATGCGGGGACCGCAATTGTTCATGGGCTACTATAAGCGGCCGGAACTCAACGAAGAGGTTTTCCTGCCCGGCGGATGGTTCCGCACCGGTGATATGGCAATGATTGATGGCGAAGGATTTCTCAAGATCACGGGGCGCCGCAAGGAACTTATTATTCGGGGCGGCGCCAATATATCTCCCGCGGAGATCGAGGAAACTCTGTACGGTGACGAGAGGATCCGGCAACTCGCCGTCGTCGGCATTCCCGACGAACGCCTCGATGAGCGGGTTTGCGCCTGCGTTGTCCCAAACGACAAGGGCAGCAATCTGACTCTGGCGGACATTGTTGAGATCAGCGAGCGGCATGGACTCGCCAAGAACAAATGGCCGCAGCGCCTGGAGATCGTGGACTCGCTGCCAATGACGCCTTCCGGCAAACTACAGCGGATGGTCCTGCGCGAACAGATCATGGAGAGGCTGGGAGATTAATGGATTTTTCCCTGACCGACGACCAGCAGGCGATTCGCGAGGCCGTGCGGAAAACCTGCGCCGCCTTCGATGACGACTATTGGCTGGAGCATGACCGTACTGGCGAATTTCCTTTCGATTTTCATGCCGCCATGGCTGAGGGCGGTTGGCTCGGTATCGCCATGCCCGAGGAATTCGGCGGCGCCGGACTCGGCGTCACCGAAGCGGCGCTGATGATGCACGCGGTGGCTAATTCGTCCGGTGCCATGAGCGCAGCGTCGGCCATCCACATCAACATTTTTGGACCGCACCCCATTGTCGTTTTTGGCAGCGATCAGCAGAAGCAACGTTGGCTACCGGATTTGATCGGCGGCAAGGTCAAGGCATGCTTCGGCGTCACCGAGCCCGATGCCGGCCTCAACACCACATCCATCAAGACCCGGGCCGAACGAAATGGAGATGACTATGTGATTCACGGCAAAAAAATATGGACCTCCACCGCCATGGAGGCCGATAAGATCATGCTGCTCACGCGCACCACGCCGAAAGAAGATGGGGAACGCCCGACCGATGGCCTGACACTGTTCTATACGGATTTAAACCGCGATTTCTGCGACGTGCGTGAAATTCCGAAGATGGGGCGCTCGGCGGTGGACTCCTGCGAGGTGTTTATCGACGGTCTGCCGGTGCCCGGAGAGGATCGGATCGGCGAGGAAGGACAGGGTTTCCACACCCTGCTTCACAGCCTCAATCCGGAACGCATATTGATCGGCGCCGAGGCCATTGGAATCGGCCAAAACGCACTGGCCCGGGCGACGCAATACGCCAAGGATCGGGTCGTATTCGACCGCCCCATTGGCCAAAACCAATCGATCCAGCACCCCCTGGCGCAAAGCTGGATCGAATTGGAAGCGGCGTTTCTCATGGCCATGAAGGCGGCGCATCTATACGACACGGAGCAACCCTGTGGATCGGAAGCGAATGCGGCAAAGTATTTGGGCGGCGAGGCCGGGTTCCAGGCCTGCACGTGTGCCGTGATGACCCACGGCGGCATGGGCTATGCCAAGGAGTTCCACGTTGAGCGCCTAATGCGCGAAGTAATGATCGCCCGCCTCGCCCCAGTGAGCCCGCAGTTGATCCTTTGCAATATCGCCGAAAAAGCCCTCGGCCTGCCCAAATCCTACTAAGCCGGCGAGAGAGCGCGCCCGTCGTCACGCAACTGGTCACGGAACTGCGGCGCCGCAATTTCGATCAAGGCTTCGGTGCGAGCCTTCAAGGGCAGGTGGCGAATGCAACGCGACCCGTACTCGGTAACGATATAGTCCACGTCCGTACGCAGCGCCGTCGTCGCATTACCAGGCGAGAGAGATGCAACAATGCGCGAGATTTTTCCGCCGTTTGCGGTGGCGTTGAGGGCGACAATGGACCGCCCGCCGCGCGATAGTGCCGCGCCGCGCATCATGTCCACGAAGCCACCGGTGCCGCTGATCTGCCGGCCGCCAAGCATCTCCGCGTTGACCTGGCCGAAAAGATCGACCTCCAGGGCCGAGTTAATGGAAACAAAGTTGTCAATCTGGCGGATGACACTGACATCGTGGGTATGGCTGACGGGCCGAAAGGCGAGTTCCGGGGCGCGACCAGCCCAATCGATCAAATCGCGGTCTCCCAGCGTCGCGCCGGTAACAATTTTGCCTGCATCAATGGCCTTCATCCGCCCGGTCATATTGCCGGCCTCGGCCAAGGCCCTGACCCCGGCGGCGATCATGCCCGACTGAAACCCCAGATCATTCTTGTCGCCGAGGGCGGCCAGGATGGCGTCGGGGATCGCCCCCATGCCGATCTGAAGACAATCCCCGTCGCTGATTAACTCGGCCGCATGACCACCGATGGCGCGTGCCGCATCGTCCAACTTGGCTGAGGGATAAGTCGGGACAGGCCGGTCGCATTCGATAGCATAATCAAGCCGCGACAGAGGTAATTCCGGAGCATTCGCCGGAGCCGGTTGCTGGTCGTTTACCTCACCGATGATGATTCCCGCCTTGGCCAGCACGGCAGGCGCGAAGTCGGTGCCGACACCCAGGCTGACGGCGTCGCCATCGCCGGCAGGCGGCAGTTGGAGGATTGCCGCATCTATATCCAGGCCGTGTTCGAGATAGTCGTAGATGGCACGGTATTGCAGCGGTACGAAATCGATCTGTCCGCGGGCCACCGCGTCGCGGTTCTCCGGCGTGGCAAAGAACGTCGTCGCCTTGGCGTCAGGGTGGAGCGCGGAGAAATTGCCGCCATTCATGCCGGGAACCGGAACGGAAACAAAGCGCAAACCGGCACATCCATCGCCGGGCCGGGCCAGGGACTGCAAAATTTCCCGGGGCTCGGCAGTGGCGCCGGCGATGAACACGGTCATGCCCGGCTTCAGGAGCCCGGCGACATCGTCGGCTTCAATCCAGCGCGTCATTTGCACTCAGGCGCAAATGGGAGGCCGGCGGTCCGACCAGGGCTGGGCCTGCTCCAGTTGCGCCGCCAGGCGGATCAACGTGGCTTCGTCGCCATACCGGCCGGTCAACTGAATGCCGATCGGCAGGCCGCTATCGCTCCAGTGGAGCGGCAGGGAGATAGCCGGCTGGCCAGTGGCATTGGCGATCAGGGTGAAACCCGTGAAATCGCCGAGATGCGCCAGATGCTGGTCGCGGGTCTCTCGAGTGTAGTCGAAATAGCCGATCGGCACCGGCGGCTGCGCCAGCGTCGGCGTCAACCAGACATCGTAGTCGGTAAAAAAGGTACCGAAATCGCGGCTGACCCGTTGCAAGTCCTGCACGGCCATCAAATAATCGCCGCCGCTCTGTTTCTTTCCGTTCAAATACATTTGCCAAGTCACAGATTCAAAATCATCCTCACTTGGCGTACGACCGATACGCCGGGCCGAATCGTCGATGACCCAGCGAAGATAGCCGGTCATCAGCGCCCCGAATGATTTGAACAGCACTTTGCCGTCGATATTGGGAGAGGCCTCGGCAACATCATGCCCCAGACTTTCACAAAGACGGGCCGCCGCCTCGGCGCCCGCGACACAATCAGCATGGACAGGAGCGCCGGTCAGCGGCAGCGTTCCGAACCCGATCCGCAGGCAGCCCGGATCATGCCCAACCTCAGTCACATAAGGCCGCTCCGGGGCCGGGGGGATGTAAGGATCGCCGGGTACTGAGCCGGCGGTGGCATCTAGGATCGCCGCACTGTCCCTGACGGAGCGTGTGACCACATGTTCATGGATGATACCGCCGGCAATGTCGCCATAGTAAGGAGCCAGGGAATTCCGTCCCCGCGTCGGCTTCAACCCGACTAGGCCACAACATGAGGCAGGGATACGGATAGACCCACCGCCGTCATTGGCATGGGCAGCGGCCACCATGCCGGTCGCCACGGCAGCAGCCGAACCACCGCTGGAGCCGCCCGTGCCGCGGCTCGTATCCCAGGGATTTCGTGTCGGCCCGAAGTGTTTGGGCTCCGTTGTGGGCAGCAGGCCGAACTCAGATGAGTTGGTTTTGCCGAGAATGATGAATCCGGCCTGTTTCTGGCGGCGAACCAATTCGCTATCCCTTGAGGAAATATTGTGTCCGGCCAGAAACGCAGATCCGTCGGACAATGGCGCCCCTTCGAGTTCGGCAACCAAATCCTTGAGCAGAAACGGCACGCCACAGAATGGCGCGTCCGTGGAAACGGAGGCGGCGGCCTCTCTAGCTTGCTCGTACAGTGGAAAAATGACCGCGTTGAGTTCCGGATTGAGGCGCTCGATCCGGGTGATCGCGGCGTCAACTAACTCGGACGGCATAATCTCCTTGCCGCGCACCAGTTCCGCTTGCGCCGTGGCATCAAGAAAAGCGAGTTCATCCATCTTAGGGCTCCCAGCGAAACTGAAACCATCCTGTATAGGAATGATCTGGGGTACTGCACAATCTCCGAATTGACAACTTTCTTGAAGATTACCGATCATTTCGGGAGACGATTGGCCAAAAACGGCTATTCTCGGCGACAGAGGGCATTGTCACATTAACTCGCTGGCATTGAGGTGTTCTGCCGAAGTAGCATTTTGAGATGCAGAACATCTCCTTCAAACGCCACCGTTTCCCTCCAGATGTCATCCGCCATGCCGTGTGGCTATATGCACGGTTCACTTTGAGCTACCGGGACATCGAGGATCTACTTGCTGAACGTGGGCTTGATGTTTCTTACGAAACGGTCCGGCGTTGGTTCCACAAATTTGGTGGGCCAATAGCTAGAAATTTGAAACGAACACGACCGACGCCCAGCGACTACTGGCATCTTGACGAGATGGCCATCGTGATCAGCGGCAAAAGGCACTGGTTGTGGCGGGCCGTCGATAATGAAGGTGAGATTCTCGACTTTTTGGTACAACCGAAACGCAATGCCAGAGCGGCGCTGAAGCTGATGCGTAAGCTCTTGAGAAAACAGGGTTGGGCACCGACCCGGATTGTGACTGATAAGCTCAGGTCCTATCACGTTGCTTTCAGAGGGCTCGGTCTTTCCGCAGAACATATCGACAAGAAGCGAGCGAATAACCGCGCGGAAAATTCGCATCAACCGGTTCGACGAAGAGAGCGAAAGATGCAAAAGTTTAAGTCACCAGGCTCCGCACAGAAGTTTCTCAATATTCAGTCCGCCATCTACAACACATTCTACATACAACGCCATCTACTCAAACGAGCGACCTTCAAACAGTACCGTGCCGAGGCATTCGATGTTTGGGAAAGCGCGAGTGCAGCCGCTTAAGCAACAATAGCGAGGAACATTCGCGTCAAGTTTGGTTAATGTGACAATGCCGCCGCCACCCATTTCTAGGATTCTCTCAAGGTAGCGTTTGTCGATATCTGTGAGGCTGCTCATTGTAATGGTTCCCCGCTGCCGCCGCCTGAATATATCGGAAATACTCTCAAAAATAGTAGTACGAGCGACCGGAAGATACACGGAGATTGGGCCAATCTGCCCGGTGAGTCGTGCTGAGAAGCTTGAGTAGAGCTAACACGCAAAGCACAAAGTTCTGGGCGTCGAAAATGGTCTCCAGAGACGATTCGCCGAAAACTGCCATTCTGGGCGCCGGAGATGGTCTCTCTACAGCATTATTGGCATAAATACGCCCCGAAAGCCCCGGAAACCGGGGATTCCCGGGAGACAATCTCCTGGGCGAGAGTTTGCGAGGGGGTGGGTGGTGGGCTCGGCAGGACTCGAACCTGCAACCAGACCGTTATGAGCGGCCGGCTCTAACCAGTTGAGCTACGAGCCCCCAGGGTCGAGGAGGCATTGATAGTAAAAAGGCCGGAGTTTGCGCCCCGGCCTTTGCGTCTCGTTGTTCCCTCCGGTTTTTAGTAGTCGAGGAAGCTTCTGAGTTTACGCGACCGGCTCGGGTGCTTGAGCTTGCGCAGCGCCTTGGCTTCGATCTGACGTATTCGTTCGCGGGTGACGGAGAACTGCTGGCCGACCTCTTCCAGAGTGTGGTCTGTGTTCATGCCGATGCCGAAGCGCATGCGCAGCACGCGCTCTTCGCGCGCCGTCAGCGAAGCCAGGACCCGGGTCGTGGTCTCGCGCAAGTTGGCGTGAATGGCGGCGTCGAGCGGCTGGACCGCGTTCTTGTCCTCGATGAAATCGCCGAGGTGGCTGTCCTCCTCGTCACCAATGGGAGTCTCGAGAGAGATCGGCTCCTTGGCAATCTTCAAGACCTTGCGGACCTTTTCCAGCGGCATGGACAGCTTGACGGCCAGTTCTTCCGGCGTCGGCTCACGGCCGATTTCGTGCAGCATCTGGCGCGACGTGCGGACCAGCTTGTTGATGGTCTCGATCATGTGCACCGGAATTCGGATGGTCCGCGCCTGATCGGCGATGGAGCGCGTGATGGCCTGCCTGATCCACCAGGTGGCGTATGTCGAGAACTTGTAGCCGCGGCGGTATTCGAACTTGTCGACCGCCTTCATCAGGCCGATGTTGCCTTCCTGAATCAAGTCGAGGAACTGCAGGCCGCGGTTGGTGTATTTCTTGGCAATGGAAATGACCAGGCGCAGGTTGGCCTCGATCATTTCCTTCTTCGCCTTGGCTGCTTCGCGCTCGCCTTTTTGCACGGTCGAGACGATGCGGCGGAACTCGGGGATCGGCAGGCCGGATTCCTGCGACACGCCGGCGATACCCTCGCGAATGTCCTTGGCGTCGTCACCGTAACGCGTCACAAACCGCGCCCAGCCCTTGGCCGGCAGCTTGGAGACGCGCTTGATCCAGCCGGGCTCCAATTCATGGCCCTGGTAGTTCTCGAGGAACTCCTCGCGCTTGATCTTGCACGTCGTCGCCATGCGCAGGAACTTGCCCTCGAGCCCAATCAGGCGCCGGTTGAGGCCATAGAGCTGGTCCATCAGTTCTTCGATGCGCGAATTATTGAGATGCACATCCTCCATCAGGTCGACCAGCTCGTGGCGCAGCTTGTTGTAGCGCTTTTCCTGGGCCGGCTTGACCTCATCGCCGTTCTGCAGGGCCTCGATGCGGATGATCTGAAGTTTGTGCAGCTTCTTGTAGGTCTTGGCGATTTTCTCGAAGTTCTCGACCACTTCCGGAGTCAGCTTGGCTTCCAGGGCGGCGAGGGAAAGATTGGCCTCGGCGTCTTCGTCATCCTCGTCGCTGTCGCCGCCTTCGCCGCCTTCCGCGCCCTCGGCCTTGTCCTTGGCTTCATCTTCAGCCGGCTTCTTGGCTTCCGGTTCCGGTTTGGCCACTTCCTGAGCCGGGCTGCCCTCGGCCTCTTCGCCGTCTTCCTCATCGCCGCCCTCGCCCTCGTTCATAGCTTGGGGGGTGGGGCCGGCATGAGTGGCATCGAGATCAATGATGTCGCGAAGCAAAATTTCCTCGGCGATCAGGGCGTCGTGCCACGATACGATGGCGCGGATGGTCAGCGGGCTTTCGCAGATGCCGCCGATCATCATCTCGCGGCCGGCCTCGATACGTTTGGCGATGGCGATCTCGCCCTCGCGCGACAGCAGTTCGACGGAACCCATTTCGCGCAAGTACATTCGCACCGGATCATCGGTGCGGCCCAAATCGGCTTCATCGACGTTACCGCGCGCCGCCGGCGCCTCAGGCTCGGCCTGATCATCGTCGTTGGCGGCGTCGTCGGCTTCTTCGTTCTCGACCACGCTGATGCCCATCTCTGAGAGCATCGACATGGTGTCTTCGATCTGCTCGGACGACACCTGATCGGGCGGCAGGGCGGCGTTGAGCTCGTCATAGGTGACGTGCCCCGATTCCTTGCCCTTGGCCACCATCTTTTTAACCGCGGCGCCCATGGTATCGAGAAGGGGGCTGTCGCCGGTTTCTTCCTGGGATTGGCGGGTTTCCGCCGCCTTTGTCGCTGCTTTCGCCAACTTGAAACCCTTATGTCTGGTTGTTGGAGCGTCCGGTTATCCGGAAATTCCGCTTACCGGCCCGCCTCGGCCGCTTTTAATTCAGCCGGTGCCGGTTCCGTGTTCCACGAACCCCGGCTCAATTGCGGCCGCATCCATCTGTTGCCGTTTCAATACGAGAAGCCGCTGTGAGGCCTCTTCCGTGGGATTGTCCGCGAATTCGCGTTCCGCTTCCCGTATTTCCGCACCTAGTTCCTCACCCTTAATCTGGCTGAATGTCTCTTCCCAGCCTTGCTGTGCCTGTTCCAGAGTAGAGTCCGCCCGCGCAAAAAAGGCGTGATTATAAACACTTTCGTTCAGCACCACGCCCAGCCCGTCGGAAAAACCACATTGCTTTAGGTGGTTTTCCAGGTCTCCCGTTTCAAGGTCTGGATTGCCAGCAAGGCCGTTTAAAACCTCTTGGCGGAGTTTGTCAAGCTCAGGCGAGAAAAAGTCCATGGTTCCAAGGCGTTCGCCGATGTCGTCATAGAGCGCCGGATGATTGATCAGCACGGCCAGGAGAATCTGCTGGCGGCGCGCCTCGGGATCAATATGGGCGGCCACACCGGCATTGCCACCGAGGTGAATATTGGGCGTCCAGGCGCCGCGCGCGCCCCTCCCCTTTTCGCGTTTCGGCCAGATGCGGTCGTTGAATCCGCTGGAGAAATGGCTGCGCACGGTCGGGTCCTGGATGGCCCGGGCGTGGTCCTTGAGTTTCTGGTGCAGCGCCGCCTTGGCCTCCGGCGTCCCCGGCAGTCGTCCGCCGGTCTCAATATTCCACAGCACTTCGGATAACGGGACCGCGTCGGCGATGATTCGCTGCATGGTCTCCGGCCCGCCTTTTTCGACCAGGCTGTCCGGATCCTCGCCCATGGGCAGGGTGGCGAAGCGAAGTCCGTAGCCGGGCTTGAGCAACGGCAGGCAGCGTTCCGCCGCCCTGGCCGCCGCGCGGCCGCCGGCGGCGTCACCATCGAAACATAACACCGGTTCGCGCGCCACCCGCCACAACAGCGTAATCTGGTCCTCGGTCAGCGCGGTGCCGAGCGGCGCCACGGCGTGGTTCAGCCCGGCCTGGGCCAGTCCGATGACGTCCATGTAGCCCTCGGTGACAATGACGGTGCCGGCTTCGCGCACCGCCGGGGCGGCATGCTCAAGCGCATACAGCACGCGGCCCTTGTGGAACAGGGCGGTTTCCGGCGAATTCAGGTACTTGGGTTCACCATCGCCGAGAATCCGCCCGCCGAAAGCGATGACCTGGCCGCGCCGGTCGGTGATCGGGAACATGACCCGGCCACGGAACCGGTCGTAAGGATCGCGGCCGTCGTCCGGCGCGATCAACAGGCCGGCGGCGACCATCTGTTCCGGCGTGGCGCCGTCACGGGACAGGGTATCGCGCAACCTGCCCCGGCTGTCCGGCGCATAACCCAAGCGGAACTTGGCAATGGTGGCATCTCCCAAGCCGCGTCCGCGCAGGTAATCCAAGGCCGCCTTGCCTTCGGGCAGGCGTAGGGTCTGTTCGAAATGGGCGGCGGCGGCTTCCATGACTCCGACCAGGGACTGGCGCTTGCGCTGGCGTTCGCGTTCCTCCGGCGTATCGCGCGGCACCTCCATGCCGGCGTTGCCGGCCAAGCGCTCAACCGCCTCGGGGAAGCTCAGGTTTTCCGTCTCCATGACGAAGTCGATGACGCTGCCGTGGGCCTGGCAGCCGAAGCAATGATAGAAGCCCTTCTCCTCGTTGACCGTGAACGACGGCGTCTTCTCTTTGTGGAACGGACACAGGCCCGTGTGCTCGCGGCCCTTGCGCGTCAGCTTGACCCGTTTCGAGACAACGTCGGCCAAACCCACCCGCAGGCGAAGCTCGTCGAGGAATTGCGGAGAGAAGGACATCCGGTTCAGTTTACCCGATCTGGCACATGGCAACGCGCCGATCCCGTTCCCAGCCGACCCGGCGGGGCTATTCTAACCGGACAGGAGGGCCGTCAACAGTCTGGAATCGAAGGGTTTTCCTCAGGTTATCCCCGAAAGTTATCCCCAAAACCGGCGCGAGGGCTTCGATTCGATGGTTATTCTCTGTTTGACGCAAAATCAGGCGCCGATTCGCGGATTAGCCGAGGCGTTCCTTGACCACGGCGCTGGCCTTGCCGAAATCCATACGGCCGGCGAATTGCTCCTTCAAGGCGGCCATGACCCGGCCCATATCCTTGAGGCTGGCGGCCTCGACCTCGGTAATCACGCCCTCGATGGCCTCGGCCATGTCGTCGTCGGACAACTGCTCGGGCAGGAACCCTTCGATGATGGCGATTTCCTCGGCTTCCCTCTGCGCCAGTTCCATGCGCCCGCCCTTCTCGTACAACTCGATCGAATCGCGGCGCTGTTTGACCATGGACTGCAACAGCCCGAGGATGTCTTCATCGTCGATGCCGTCCCCGTTGCCCTTGGAGCGCGCCGCGATGTCGCGGTCCTTGAGCGCCGCCAGAATCAGGCGCAGCGTGGAGACGCACGTCGCCTCCTTTTCCTTCATGGCAGTCTTAAGAGCGTCGGTGAGCCGCGAACGCAGCATGGAATTCCCCGGAGATTTTCTGGAAACGCGGAATGTAGCGAATTCTGGCCCAAAAGGCAACCGAACAAATGTTTTTAATGCATTGAAATTAAACGATTTTTTTGATCAATGGAGTCTTGACCTTGGCCCGGGGATTGCGTATTAACCCCTCACCCAAACATTTGCCAGTGTGGCCATCGCCGAATGACCGTCGATCAGACCAAACCAACGCCCGCCGGGACCCCGTCCCGGGAGGGCGTTTTTTCTGGCGCGCCCCCCGAAGGCGCCGACGCCGCCGTGGTGCTGGCCGACGGCGAGGTGTTCTGGGGAAACGGCGCCGGGGCGCCCGGCGAAGCGGTCGGCGAGATCTGTTTCAACACCTCGATCACCGGCTACCAGGAAATCCTTACCGACCCTAGCTACGCCGGACAGGTGATCACCTTTACCTTTCCCCACATCGGCAACGTCGGGACCAACCCCGAAGACCTTGAGACCACAACCCCGGCAGCCCGGGGTTGTATTTTAAGGGAAGCCATCACCGATCCGGCCAACTGGCGCGCCGCCAAGCACTTAGACGACTGGCTCAAATCCATGAATCTGACCGCGGTCACCGGCGTCGATACGCGCCGCCTGACCCGCCATATCCGCGACGGCGGCCCACCCTCGGGCGTCATCATCTACGCGCCCGGCGGCGATATCGACCTGGACGCAGCGCGGAAGAAAGCAACTGAGTGGCCGGGGTTGGCCGGCATGGACCTGGCCAAGGACGTGACCTGCACCCAGACTTACACTTGGGACGAGACGGAATGGACCCTGGATGCCGGCACCGGCCGCCAGGAGCGGCCTAAGTATCACGTCGTCGCCGTCGATTACGGCGCCAAGCACAATATACTTCGCTGTCTCGCTTCAAGCGGCTGCCGGGTTACCGTGGTTCCCGCCTCCGCCACCGCCGAGGACGTGCTCGGCCATCAGCCCGACGGCGTATTCCTGTCCAACGGCCCCGGCGATCCGGCGGCGACCGGTGAATACGCCGTGCCGATGATCCAAGGCGTACTCGAAAGCGGCAAACCGCTGTTCGGCATCTGCCTCGGCCACCAGATGCTGGCCATAGCACTCGGAGCAAGTACCACCAAGATGCACATGGGCCACAGGGGCGCCAACCAGCCGGTGCAGGACCTGGAGACCGGCAAGGTCGAGATCACCAGCCAGAACCACGGCTTCGTCGTCAACCGCGACAGCCTGCCCACCGGCGTCATCGAGACACACAAGTCGCTGTTCGACGGCGTCCTTGAGGGGCTCCGCGTCGACGGCAAACCGGTATTCTCAGTCCAGTACCACCCCGAAGCCTCCCCCGGCCCGCAAGACAGCCACTACCTGTTCGGGCGGTTTGTGGGGTTGATGGAGGGGCAGCCATGAGTGAATTTTCCCAAAGCCCCGGCTGGCAGCGGACCAAGCAGATCGCTCATCGGTTCCGCTTTAACATTTATTTTTTCGTGGCGACCACGGTTCTGTTGATCCTGGCCATGTTGGGGGTTGTCTGATGCCCAAGCGCACCGACATTTCCACCATCATGATCATCGGCGCCGGGCCGATTGTGATCGGCCAGGCCTGCGAGTTTGATTATTCCGGCGCCCAGGCCTGCAAGGCGTTGCGCGAGGAAGGCTACCGGGTGGTGCTGGTCAATTCCAACCCGGCCACCATCATGACCGATCCGGGCATGGCCGACGCCACCTATGTCGAGCCGATCACCCTGGAGATGCTCACCGCCATCATCGAAAAGGAGAAGCCCGATGCGGTGCTGCCGACCATGGGCGGCCAGACCGGGCTCAACGCCGCCATCGAGCTGGCCGACAACGGCGTTCTGGAGAAATACGGCGTCGAGATGATCGGCGCCGACGCCAAGGCCATCGCCATGGCCGAGGACCGCCAGCAATTCCGCGAAGCCATGGAGCGCATCGGCCTGGAAAGCCCCGAGAGCCGGCTGGTCCATTCCATGGAGGACGCCAAGCAGGCCATGGAGGAGATCGGCCTGCCGGTGATCATCCGGCCGTCGTTTACCTTGGGCGGCATCGGCGGCGGCATCGCCTACAACCGGCCGGAATTCGAGAAGATCGTCTCGGGCGGCCTCTACGCCTCACCTGTCGGCGAAGTGCTGGTCGAGGAATCGGTGTTGGGATGGAAAGAGTTCGAGATGGAGGTGGTGCGCGACCGGGCCGACAACTGCATCATCGTCTGCTCCATCGAAAACGTCGATCCCATGGGCGTGCATACCGGCGACAGCATCACCGTGGCCCCGGCGCTGACGCTGACCGACAAGGAATACCAGATCATGCGCAACGCCTCGATTGCGGTGCTGCGCGAGATCGGCGTCGATACCGGCGGCTCCAACGTGCAGTTCGCCGTCGACCCGGACACGGGCCGCCTGGTGATCATCGAGATGAACCCGCGCGTATCACGCTCCTCGGCGCTGGCGTCGAAGGCGACCGGCTTCCCGATTGCCAAGGTCGCCGCCAAGCTGGCCGTCGGCTACACGCTGGATGAATTGCAGAACGACATCACCGGCGTCACCCCGGCGTCGTTCGAACCGACCATCGATTATGTGGTGACGAAAATCCCGCGCTTCACCTTCGAAAAATTTCCGGCCACGGAAGCCATCCTGACGACGTCGATGAAGTCGGTCGGCGAGGCCATGGCGATCGGCCGCTGTTTCGCCGAATCGCTGCAAAAGGGCCTGCGCTCCATGGAAACGGGGCTGAGCGGGTTGGATGAGATGGAGATCGAGGGTGCCGAGAGCGGCGGCAAGCTGGATAAGGACGCGGTGCGCGCCGCCTTGGCCGAGCGCCGCCCGGAACGCATCCGGGTCATCGCCCAAGCGTTCCGGCTCGGTATGGAGTCGAAGGATATCCAGACTGCCTGCGGCTATGATCCCTGGTTCCTGGACCAGATCGAGGCCCTGGTCGAGACCGAGGCGCAAATCAGGGCTGAGGGATTGCCGGAAGATCACCTCGGCCTGCTGCGGCTGAAGAAACTGGGCTTTTCCGACGAACGGCTGGGCCAACTGACCGGGCTGGCGGCCGAGGACGTGGCGGCGCGGCGGCGGGAGCAACTGGTGACGCCGGTCTACAAGCGGGTCGATACCTGCGCCGCCGAGTTCGCCGCCAAGACCTCTTATATGTACTCCGCCTACGAGGGCGACGGATCGCGGGCGCCGGATTGCGAAGCCGAGCCCACGGACCGCGACAAGGTGGTGATCCTGGGCGGCGGCCCCAACCGCATCGGCCAGGGCATCGAGTTCGACTACTGCTGCGTCCATGCCGCCTACGCCATGAAGGACGCGGGCTATGAGGCGATCATGGTCAACTGCAACCCGGAGACCGTATCGACGGACTACGACACCTCGGACCGCCTCTATTTCGAGCCGTTGACCGCCGAGGACGTGATCGAACTGATCCGGGTCGAGCAGCGCAACGGCAAGCTCAAGGGCTGCATCGTGCAACTGGGCGGGCAAACGCCGCTGAAATTATCCCACGACCTGGAGGCGGCCGGCATTCCCATTCTCGGCACCTCGCCCGACGCCATCGACCTGGCAGAAGACCGCGAACGCTTCCAGGTCCTGCTCAAGGACTTGGAGCTGTTGCAGCCGGCCAACGGCCTAGCCCGGTCCGAGAGCGAGGCAGAAGCAGTGGCCGCGGACATCGGCTTTCCCCTGGTCATCCGGCCGAGCTACGTGCTCGGCGGCCGGGCCATGGAGATCGTCCACGACATGAAGGCGCTCAAGCGCTATATGACCGAGGCGGTGCGGGTCTCCGGCGATAGTCCGGTGTTGCTGGATTCGTACCTGCAGGACGCCATTGAAGTTGATGTCGATGCTATTTGCGATGGCGATGAAGTGTTCGTCGCCGGCGTCATGCAGCACATCGAGGAAGCCGGCATTCATTCCGGCGACTCGGCCTGTTCGCTGCCTCCCTACTCACTGCCGGCCGAAATCGTCGCTGAATTGGAGCGCCAAGCGATGGCCCTGGCCAAGGCGCTCGGCGTGATCGGGCTGATGAACGTGCAGTTCGCGGTCAAGGAGACGGACGTTTATATTCTCGAGGTCAATCCCAGGGCCAGCCGTACGGTTCCGTTCGTGGCCAAGGCCACGGGGCTACCGATTGCAAAAATCGCGGCCCGGGTCATGGCCGGCGAGAAGCTGGCTGATTTCGATCTCGACGGCGGCGCCAAGCGCGACCACATGGCGGTCAAGGAAGCGGTATTCCCGTTCTCGCGCTTCCCCGGCGTCGATATCATCCTGGGTCCGGAGATGAAGTCGACTGGTGAGGTCATGGGCCTGGACGAGGATTTCAAGCGCGCCTTCGCCAAAGCCCAGCTCGGCGTCGGCAACCGGCTGCCGTCCGGCGGCGACGCCTTCATTTCGGTCAAGGACGGCGACAAAGCTACCGCCGCTGAACTGGCCCGGCGCTTGGTCGCTCTCGGTTTTACGCTGATGGCGACCGGCGGCACCGAGCGGTTCCTGGCCGGCGAGGGCCTGGAGGTGCGTCATATCAACAAGGTCCTGGAGGGCCGGCCGCATTGCGTCGACGCCATTGTCAGCGGCGATGTGCAATTGGTCATCAATACCACCGAAGGCGCGCAAGCCATCGCCGACAGCTTTTCCATCCGCCGCGAGTCGCTGACCAACAACGTCCCCCATTACACCACCATGACCGGGGCGGCGGCGGCAATCGACGCGATTGAGGCGTTGAGCGCCGGGGGGCTTGAAGTTGCCCCTCTACAGGATTATTTTGATCGTACGTTCTGAGAACGAATTTCGAATAACGGCTCAGTGTTTGTTGCGTGGCCTTCTTGCGGGGGTCACGTGAAGTTTTTTTTGGCTCGAATAACGGAACCCGGACGATGGATAAAGTCCCCATGACCAAGCAAGGCTTGGCCGACCTGGAAGAAGAACTGCGCCAACTCAAGTCCGAGGAACGGCCGGCGGTGATCAAGGCAATCGCCGAGGCCCGCGAGCATGGCGATCTGTCGGAGAACGCGGAGTATCACGCGGCCCGGGAGCGCCAGGGGTTCATCGAAAGCCGCCTCGGCATACTTGAGGACGCGGTCAGCCGCGCCGACGTCATCGACACTTCGCAGCTGAGCGGCGACACCGTGCGCTTCGGCGCCACCGTTGAGGTTGCCGATGAGGACACCGACGAGGAAATCACCTACCAGATCGTCGGCCCGCACGAGTCGGACGCCGACGCCGGCCGCCTCTCCGTGACCTCGCCTTTGGCCCGGGCCCTGATCGGCAAGACCAGCGGCGACACCGTCGAAGTCACGACGCCGGGCGGATCAAAAGGCTACGAAGTCCTTAAGGTCAGCTTTAAGTAGGCGGGCCTAACCGGAGACTTGCCATGACCCTGCCTCCGCTCCATGCCGCGCTAGAGAGAGCGGTGAAATTCGAGCGGGACGGCAAGTTTTTCGAAGCTGAGTCGCTGTACCGCCAATTGACGCAGATGGCTCAGCCGCCGGAATTGGCGCACCTCATGTACGCCCATTTCAAGCTGATGCATGGCGATTACCTGGATGCCTGGCCCCACTTCATGCATCGGCTGGCCGACCCCTATTACAGGGATCGCCCCTCCACGGGCATTGCCAAGCCAATGATGTCCGACCCGAATTCCCCCGACGCCGCCGGTCAAACGATACTGGTCCATATGGACGAGGGCATGGGCGATGCCATCATGTGCGCGCGTTACTTGCCGCTGCTGGCTGAGCGGTTCAAACATGTCATATTCCAGGTCTATGCCGGCTGCCGCCAATTTTTTGAAATGGTTGACCCGCGAATAGAAGTCGCGGAGGACGCGACCGATCTGTCAGAGTTTGATCTTCACACCCATCTATTCAACCTCCCTGCACTGTTCCAAACCGAGGTCGAAACCATCCCGCCGGCACATTGTTTTTCCGTCCCTGACGACCTGTCGCAAGCATGGCGGAAGCGATTGACAGAGCCGGGCCTAAAGGTCGGATTGGTGTGGCAAGGGGCCCCGAAACACCCCCGCGACAATGAGCGCTCTCTACCCTTGAGCGCCCTCATTCCCCTCCTCAAAACCGACGGCGTATCCTTTTACAGTCTTCAAGCCGGAGACAGCGTCGAACAGATTGGTGCGCTGGAAGAAGAGGTCTCGATCACACCCCTGCACGATGACTTAACCCGGTTGGGTGATATGTCCGATGCGCGGTTTACGCAAACCGCGGCAGCAATCGATAACCTGGATATTGTCGTCACCATCGATTCAGTTCTTTCCCATCTATCCGGCGCCCTTGGCAAGCCGACTTGGGTGCTTCTATCGCGGGTTCCCGACTGGCGGTGGATGCTGGACCGTGACGACTCGGTCTGGTATCCGACCGCCCGATTGTTCCGTTGCCGCGAAAGATTTGGGTGGGACGAGCCTGTTGCAGCGATGGCCAAGGCCTTGGCGGAAGAAGCCGCGCGGCGGTGACGCCGGAACCGAAACTTTACGCGTCTTCCAAGTCGTCCCGCTCGACATCAATCGGGATTCCCGGCTCGTCCTTGCTGACGCGGATAGAGAGAGCCGATTTGACATGCGACACGTTGTCCGCCGGGGTCAGTTTGCTGGTCAGAAACGTGTTGTACGCATCCCAATCCGCCGCAACCACCTTGAGCAGGAAATCGACCTCGCCGGCCAGCATGTGGCATTCACGCACCTCGGGCCAGCCGCGCACGGTTTCTTCAAATACCTCAAGATCCGACTCGGCCTGGGAATTCAACCCGACCTGGGCGAACACCGTAACGTTGAAGCCCAATAGCTTGGGTTCCAAATCAGCATGGTAGCCGGTGATATATCCGGCGTCCTCCAAAGCGCGTACACGCCGGAGGCACGGCGGCGCCGAAATGCCGGCGCGTTTGGAAAGCTCGACATTTGTAATGCGGCCGTCCTGCTGCAGGTCGTTCAATATGCGGCGATCAATGCGGTCCAGCTTGACCCGTTGCATATGTTTCCTCCCCGCGGACGTGTGCGAAATTTTATTGCGAAATTATATTACTCCGCCCGCCCCGGTAACGCAAAGCCGGCCTGCCCGAGTGGCAAGTGACTTCTTGCGCAGGGCTTGGCGGCTTCTTATGTTAGAACGCTTTTATCGCCCATCCGAATGCCGATCTCACCGAAAGGAACGCCGACGTCATGTCTGAGAACCATCACGCGAAGGTCCTGATTATTGGGTCCGGAGCGGCTGGGTATACCGCCGCCGTTTATGCTGCCCGTGCAAATCTTGCGCCGATCCTTGTTCGCGGTTTGCAGCCCGGCGGGCAACTCACCATCACCACCGAAGTGGAAAACTACCCCGGTTTTGCCGAAGCTATTCAGGGTCCGTGGCTGATGGAGCAGATGTATGAGCAGGCAAAGAACGTCGGCACCGAAATGTTTGAAGACACCATTGTCTCGGTCGATTTGTCGAAGCGGCCGTTTTCAGCCACCGGTGATTCCGGGGATACCTACTCCGGCGATACGCTGATTGTGGCGACCGGCGCCAGCGCGCGCTGGCTCGGCCTGGAGAGCGAAGAGAAATTCATGGGCTTCGGCGTTTCCGCCTGCGCCACCTGCGACGGCTTCTTTTTCCGCGAAAAACCCGTGGCTGTGATCGGCGGCGGCAATACCGCCGTCGAAGAAGCCCTGTTCCTGACCAATTTCGCATCCAAGGTCAGCTTGATACACCGTCGCGACGAACTCAGGGCCGAGAAAATCCTGCAGGACCGCCTGTTCAAAAACGATAAAATCGAGATGGTTTGGGATAGCGTCCTCGACGAGGTTGCGGGCGACGATTCGCCCCCGGGCGTCACCGGGGTCCGGGTCCGCAATGTGCGGACGGAGGATGTCAGCGAGATTCGCGTTGATGGCGTTTTCATCGCCATCGGCCACGATCCCAACACATCCCTGTTTGCCGGTCAGTTGGAGATGGACGGGGAAGGCTATGTGATCACCAAACCCGATTCGACGGCGACCAGCATCGCCGGCGTATTCGCCGCCGGCGACGTCCAGGACAAAATCTACCGCCAGGCCGTGACCGCGGCCGGAACGGGGTGCATGAGCGCGCTTGAGGCGGAAAGCTTCCTGGCGGCGATGGAATCGACAGCCGAAGCGGCAGAATAAGGGACCTGGCATGGCACCGGGAGTGCTTTCGGCCAGGGGGAGAACGGTTCATGGATTGGGATAAGTTGCGCGTTTTTCACGCCGTCGCCGAGGCCGGCAGCTTCACCCATGCCGGTGATACCCTGCACCTGAGCCAGTCCGCCGTCAGCCGGCAAATCAGCGGCCTTGAGGATTCTCTGCAGGTTCCGCTGTTTCATCGCCATGCCCGCGGATTGAAACTGACGGAACAGGGCGAGTTGCTTTATCGCACGGCGCATGACGTGTTTGCCAAGCTGGCCATGGCCGAGGCCCTAATCACGGAAAGCAAGGAGCGGCCGCAAGGCCCGCTAAAGGTTACAACGACGGTCGCGTTCGGATCCGTCTGGCTGACACCAAGATTAAGTGAGTTTGCCGATCGCTACCCTGATATCGCCGTCTCGCTGGTACTCGCGGACACGGAGTTGGATCTGTCCATGCGCGAGGCCGATGCCGCCATCCGTCTGGCGCCGCCCAAGCAGCCGGACCTGATCCAGCGGCGCCTGATGAAGATCAGCTACCACGTCTATGCGGCCCCGGAATACCTCAAGAAGTGGGGAATGCCGAAAACGCCCGAAGACTTGGACAACCACAAGCTGGTCGTCTACGGCGAGGACGCCAAGCCACCCATTGAGAACCTGAATTGGCTGCTGGAAGCAGGCGCTAATCCGAAGGAACCGCGCCGGCCCGCCTTTCAGGTCAGCAGCATCTACGGAATTTTCCGCGCCGTGCAAAGCGGCCTGGGGATCGGCGCCATACCGGACTATATGAGCCGGGAGGTCGGCAATCTGGTTGAAGTCCTGCCGGAATTGCGCGGACCAAGCATCGATTTCTACTTTGTTTATCCCGAGGAGCTGCGCAATTCCAAACGCATCGGCGTTTTGAGGGATTTTCTGGTCGCCGAAATGAAGACCCTGCCATCGGATCGCCCGGAGAATGACAAATAACTCTCGAGCTATGCAAAAAACGCATAGCTGAATTGCGTTCTTGAGGGTGGCAACCCCGCCAATAGGTACCTATATTCCAATTATCGGGTGCTGCAGTGCAGCATCCAGTCTCCCCTTCGGGCACATGCCCGAAAAAAGGATCGCCTCTTTAGGCGACTCCTTGCGTCTCCCAGACGTGAAGCCTCCCTGTTTAAACTCGCCCCCGGTTTTTACCGGGGGTTTTTTTTATTCATTGGCCGCCGCGCGGGCGGAAACCACCTGCTCGGCCTCGCGGCCGGAAAATTCCTGCAGGTGATCGAACTGCCATTTGTAGGTGCCGACGCCGAGCGTCATGGACCGGAGATCGATAATCAAATCGTGCATTTCCGATTGTGGAATTTGCACGGAAACTTCGTCCCAGCTCTTCCAGTCCGGCTTCGCGTCAAATCCCAGAATCTGCCCGCGGTGTCCTGCGACCAGGCGCTGGATCTTGGACGTGAATTCGCTGGGCAGGGAAATCTCAACCTGGCAAATGGGCTCCAGGAGCACGGGGCTGCATTTCGGCATACCTTCGCGCATGGCCTGGCCGGCAGCCTTTCTGAACGCCATGTCCGAGCTGTCAACCGCGTGAAACTGCCCGTCCGTCAGCGTTACCGCCAGGTCGACCACGGGGAACCCAAGCGGACCGCGCACGAGAAATTCCTTAACGCCGCCTTCAACCGCCGGGATGTAGTTCTTAGGCACGGCGCCGCCGGAAATGGTGTCGGAAAAGTCGAACCCGGAGCCGCGCGGCAAGGGCTTTATATCGATATGGACATCGCCGAACTCACCGTGTCCGCCGGATTGCTTCTTATGGCGGGCATGCTGGGACGTCGTCTTGCGGATGGTTTCCATGTAGGGAACCTGTGGATGGCTTGACGCCACAGCCAGGTTGTAGCGGTTCTTGAGTTTGTCGATGGCGATCAAAAGATGCATCTCGCCCTGGCCCCAGAGCAGCAACTCGCCGGTATCCTTGGCCGCCTCGAAAGACAGCGACGGATCTTCATCAACGAGCTTGGCCAGCGCGCCCGAAAGCTTAACCTCGTCGCCATGCTGTTCGGTATGGATGGCAAGCGAGAACAGCGGCGTGAGCATCTCGGGCCAGTCGCCGCTAACCGATCCTGATTCAGACAGCGTTGCGCCTGTATCGATCTCGTCCATACGGCCGAGCGCCGCAACCTCACCGACGCCGGCCTTGGTGATCTTTTCATGCTTCTGGCCGATGGTGTTGCTGAGGCCGGACACGCGCTGTCCGTTGAGGGTCATGCCGTCGGCCACTTCGCCGGACCAAACCCTGGCAAAATTCAGCTTGCCGGCGTGGCCGGCGTGGACAGTCTTGAATACTTGAGCCACGGTGCCGGAACCGGTCTCGATGCCTAACCGTTCTGCCGTGGCACTAGCCTCAGGCGTTTCATGGCGCAGGCACTTGAGCAATCTGCGAACGCCGTTGTCCTGCTCGGCGGAGCCGAAAAACACCGGCACAATCAGGTTTCCCTGGAGGGTCTTGGTCATGTTTGCGTAGATATCGTCGGATGACGGAATGACATCTTCCAACAGGCTTTCCAGCAGCGCGTCATCAAAATCGGCAAGGGATTCCAGCAATTCGGTTCTCGCCGTTTGTTCCCGGTCCTGAACGGATTCCGGAATTTCGACCAGCTTGGACGGCTCGCCTTGCTGCCATTCAAAAGCCCGCTCGCTGGCCAGATCGACGTGTCCCGTAATATCATCACCGTCTCTGATGGGAATTTCGCGCAACGCCAGGGGCATATCGGAAACTTCCTGCAAGGCGTCGAGGGTTGCCTTGATGGTATGGCCGGGGACATCCATCTTGTTGATGAAGACCATGTGGGGAATACCCTGCGCGCCCAAGTGCTGAAGCACCGGCGCCACGGTCAGCGCCTTTTCCGCGTCAGCCTCGCATACCACTACCGCCGCGTCCGCCACGGCCAGGGCGTTCACGGCCTCCTGGCTCAACTCGACAGAGCCGGGACAATCGAGAAAGGTCCACTTCTCATCGAGATATTCGGTGGTCGTGATATTCACTTCCGTTGACATCTGGCGCGCCTTGGCTTCCGGCGTACCGTCGCCAACCATATTGGCGTCTTTCACCGTACCCTTGCGGTTGACGACACCTGTCGTGGACAGAATGCTTTCCATTAAGGATGTCTTGCCGCTGAGATAAGGCCCGACGATGGCCGCGACACGGGGGCCGGACGGAGACTTGGAGCTCATGTATTCCTCCCTGATTTGATTTTTAGGCTTCGGCCGGAATCACGCCTGCGCCTTTATGTTATGAGAAAATGTTAATGCGCCGGGCTGGGGATGCAAGGGAAAAACCCATCCCCGACGCCGTGCACATAAAGAGCGCCGTCAACTGTCCTCCAGCGCGGCGATCTCGCGGAGCCCTTCCAATGCCATCGACTGGGGTTTCTTGTCCATGGGATCGGACCGGTAGACGACGTAGGCCGGACGGCGAACGACAGGCGCGCCGTCAAGCCGTATGAGTTTCGCTTCGTCGATCAACGGTTGGACGACACGGAGCGGAAAGTATCCCGAGCCGCCGTTTTGAAGAATATATTGCAAGCCCAAAGCGCCCAAACCGACACTTAGCGCCGGAGTTTCCATATCCGGGAAAGCCTCACCGTGCTCCGCCCTGAATACATCGCCCCAATCAACAAACACATAATCATCGATCCAGCCCGAGGAGACTTCCCGCTCATGGGTTGAGACCAGGACCAAGGTTTCTTCCAGCAACTTCTCCACCACCAACCCAGGCGTCTGGCGCGGCTGATACATGACGCCGATATCAAGCAGGCCGTCGCGAAGTTGCCGCATCTGGCTGGCGGAATAGTCGGCTTCGATCCGCAATGCCACATCCGGCGCCTGTTCGCGCATCCAAGGTATCCAATCGAGAATTAGCCGTTCCCACAAACTAACCTGGGCGCCGAGGCTGAGCACGTTGCGGTAGCCCGGCCGCAAGGTGACAGCCTGGTGCGCCTGCTGCCACAGGCGCTGCATGCCGATAGCATATTCGCGGAAGTGCCGACCGGCCGCCGTCAATGTGGCGCCGGCGTGGCTGCGATTAAAAAGCGGGCGGCCAAAATCGTCCTCAATGGTCTTGATGCGGGCACTGACTGTCGACTGTGTAACATTCAGGGTTTCCGCGGCGCGATTGAAGTTCCCGGTGGCCGCGACTTCGAGAAAGGTGCGGATGTGGTCGAGCTTCATGATATGGCGCTCCCGTAAGGTAATCGATTAATCCGATTATGTAGGACAATTTAATTCGTTTCTCAAATCGTGCGCAAGAGTTCAATGTTATGCATTGATGCGGCGGCCGGACAGTCGCTCCGGTTTGGGCCACATTGTCGTCGGGAGTCTGGGCATTCACGTTCGCCACCCAATCTGGTTGAGAAAATTTGGCGCCCCCGGCGCCGAATCCCTTGCGGTCTTATTCACGATCGAATCTCTGGCTCGCGCCGTGCTGGCAACGGTGATCCCTTTGCAGGCCTTGGACCTGCTCGGCGATGCACAATCCGTCAGCGTCCTATTTTTCGCCGTCAGTTGCGTCGGCCTATGCGGAAGCCTCACCGTGCCGTGGATGGTTCGGCGCACCGCCCGGCGCTGGATTTATAGCGCCGGTGCCGTGTTGCTGGCAGCCGCCGGCGGGCTGCTGGCCCTGGAAGGAACCTTTGGCCAGGTTGCCGGAATGATGGCGCGCGTGATCGGCACGGTCGCCGTAACCATCTGCATCAATCTCTACATTATGGACAATATTCCGCGCCGCGAATTGACGCGGATGGAGCCGAAGCGGATGTTCTATTCCGCCGGCGCTTGGACCATCGGGCCGGTCCTCGGGGTTTTCCTCAGAAACGAGGTCGCGGAGTGGGCGCCTTATGTGGTCAGCACGGCGACGTCATGCACCATGCTCGGCTATTTCTGGTTTCTCCGCATGACGGAAAAGCCGGTATTCTCAGGCCCCGCCGACCGGGCACCCGGGCCATTGGCCAACGTAAAGCGGTTCGCCGCCCAGCCCCGTCTCCTGCTCGCCTGGCTGGCAGCCATCGGGCGCAACGTTTGGTGGGCGATCTTCTTTATTTACGGGCCCATATTCGCCGTGCAGTCGGGCCTGGGCGAGATGGTTGGCGGCATCATTGTTTCCGCCGGTTCCGGGTTCCTGTTCCTGATTCCGGTCTGGGGATGGTGTACGCGCCGGTTTGGACTTCGCCGCATGCTGCTCATCGGGTTCTCGGTATCGGGTATAAGTACGCTGCTGGCCGCCGCGCTGGCCGGCGCACCCTGGGCGACGGTGGTTATGCTGATGGTCGCGGCATTCGCCATGATTGCTGTCGATGCGGTCGGCAACGTGCCATTCATGTTGTCGGTCCGGCCGCGCGAACGGGCTGAAATGACCTCCGTCTACAACACCTACCGCGATGTTGCCGAAATGGCGCCGCCGGGCATTATCTCGCTCTTGTTGAGAGTGTTTGAACTGCCGGTCGTCTTTGTCACCGGCGGCATTGTGGTTCTCGCCGTCGCCGGCCTGTCGCGCCGTATGCACCCGCGTCTCGGATTGCCCCGCGATCCGGCGCCGATCAAGAGCCCAACGTTGCTCCCCGGCCAACAAGTCGTGAGCGGCTAACCAAAACCTAAGTCAACGCCGCGCAGGCGCGTTGGATGCGCTGGCAGGCATCTTCGAGCAGATCCGTCGCCGTGGCATAGCTGATGCGGAAATGCGGGCTGAGGCCGAAGGCTTCGCCGTGGACCGTCGAAACACCTTCTGCTTCGAGAAGATAGGTCACGAAATCCTCATCGTTCTCGATGATTTTCCCGTCAGGCGTCTTCTTGCCGATGTTGCCTTCGCAACTGGGATAAACGTAAAAGGCGCCATCCGGCGTCGGGCATTTTAATCCCGATGCCTGGTTGAGCATGCTGACCACCAGATCACGGCGATCCTTGAACACCTTGTTGTTCTCGGCGATGAAATCGTGTGGGCCGTTGAGCGCCGCGACGCTGGCCATCTGGCTGACGGCGGCGGTGTGCGAAATGCTCTGTGACTGCACCTTGGTCATGGCCTTGATCAATTCCACTGGCCCGCCGGCGAAACCGACCCGCCACCCGGTCATGCAATAAGCTTTCGACATGCCGTTCATGGTCAGGGTGCGGCCGATGAGGCCCGGCTCGACCTGGGCCATGGTGGTGAATTCGAAGTCGTCGTAGACCAGATGCTCGTAGATATCGTCGGTAAAAATCCAAACATGCTCATGGCGCATAAGGACCTCGGCCAAGGCTTCCATGTCGGCGCGGGTATAGGCGGCGCCGGTGGGATTGGACGGCGAGTTCATGATCAGCCACTTGGTATTCGGCGTGATCGCCGCCTCGAGTTTTTCGGCCGTCAACTTGAAACTGCTTTCCACCGGGCAATCGACCATCACCGGCTTGCCGCCAAAAAACAGCGCGATGTCCGGATAGCTGACCCAATAGGGCGCCGGAATGATCACTTCGTCACCGTGGTTCAGGGTCGCCATCATGGCGTTGAAGATCACCGGCTTGCCACCGCAGCTGACGTGGATTTGATTGCGTTCATAGTCGAGGCCGTTGTCACGCTTGAACTTGGCGATGATGGCGTCCTGCAACTCAGGCAGGCCGTTGACGCTGGTGTAGCGGGTAAAGCCATCATCCAAGGCCTTCTTGGCCGCCTCGATGATATGCGCGGGCGTGTCGAAGTCCGGCTCGCCGGCGCCCAGGCTGATGATGTCGCGGCCGGCGGCCTCAAGTTCGCGCGCCTTCTCGCCCACGGCAATGGTCGGGCTCGGCTTGATGGCGCTCAGGCGCTCGGCGATAAAAGACATAACGGCTCCCCCTCAGGCTCTGGGTCAGGCTGAAAAAATGCCGCCAGACTTTACGACCGGGCAAAGGGGGGTGCAAGCATTGGGGCGGGGCGGCGTTGCTGCCGCCCCGCAACTGGCTAGGCGGCAACCTTTTGCGGCTGCTGCGAAGAATTCAAGGCTTGGTCAAGATCGCCGACGATATCGCCGATATGCTCGATACCAACGGACAGTCTGACAAACCCGTCGGTAACGCCCGTGGCAAGCCGGTCCTCAACGGACAGCTGTTGGTGGGTGGTTGTCGCCGGGTGGATGGCCAGGGATCGGGAATCGCCGATATTGGCGACGTGGTAGAACATCTCAAGTGAGTCGATGAACGCGCGTCCGGCTTCGACGCCGCCTTCAAGCTCGAACCCGACGAGGCCGCCGAAGCCGCCTTCCAAGTAGGTCTCAGCGCGGCGTTTCTGCTCGCTGTCGGTGTGGGTCGACGGATGGATAACCCGGGTCACAGAGGGATGGTCGCTGAGGAACCGGGCCACCGACTCCGCATTGAGGCAATGCTCGCGCATACGCAGCGGCAAGGTTTCCATGCCCTGCAAGAACATAAAAGCGTTGAACGGGCTCATGGCCGAGCCGAGATCGCGCAGCAGCACGCAGCGCGCCCGCATGATATAGGCGATGGGACCCATGGGCTTGACCGCCTCAACCCAAACCGCGCCGTGGTAGCTCGGTTCCGGCTCATTAAGCGTTGGGAAGCGTTCAGAATGGGCCTCCCAATCGAAGTTTCCGCCGTCAATGATGACGCCACCCACCGACGTTCCGTGGCCGCCGATGTATTTGGTGGTCGAGTAAACGACGATGGCAGCACCGTGCTTGAACGGCTTGCAGATAACCGGCGCCGCGGTGTTGTCCATGATCAGGGGAACGCCGAATTCGCGGCCGATATCGGCGACTTCCTTGATCGGGAAGACATTCAATTTCGGGTTCGGCAGGGTCTCCGCATAGTAGGCGCGGGTTCTGTCATCGGTGGCGCGGCGAAAGCCCTCGGGATCGGTGGGATCAACGAAGCGGACCTCGATGCCCATGCTCGGCAGCGTGTTCTTGAACAGATTCCAGGTGCCGCCGTAGAGATCGGTGGAGGTGACGATGTTGTCGCCGGTCTGGGCAACATTCTGGATAGCGATGGTCGTCGCCGCCTGGCCAGAACTCACGGCGAGAGCCGCGGCGCCGCCTTCGAAAGCCGCCATGCGTTGCTCGAGAACATCGGTCGTCGGATTCATCACACGCGTATAGATGTTTCCAAGTTCCTCAAGAGCGAACAAATTCGCAGCATGTGTTGTGCTTTCGAATTGATAGGACGTGGTCTGATGAAGCGGCACGGCAACGGACCCGGTGGTCGGGTCAGCACGGTGTCCGGCGTGGAGAACAATGGTCTCCGGGTTCATGGTTTCGGTGGTCATGATAGTTCCTTTCTCGGTTTTCTTAAGATGAATGGGTGATGTGACTAACCGGCTTGGCGTTGGGTCTGGCCGGAACGGTTAATTTGAAAAGTAATGGCTTCGGCGACATCGCCGGGATGGGAATTCGGCAGCATGTGGCCGCCATTCGGGTAGGAATGCAGGCTGGCATTGGGCAGCATTTCAACCAACTTGACCGCAATGCGCCGCGCCGGAGCCGTCGATTCCCCGCCCCGGATAACCAGGGTCGGAACGTTCATCCAGGAAAAGGCATCCAATGAGACGGACTCCCACATTGTGGTACGAAAGTTCATGGCGATCGTCGGGGCGACCCGGCGAAGAGCTTCGTGTTTCTTGAGCGAGCACCGGTTCCATGCGCCGGTTCCGTTCCAGTAGTCCACGAACCCTCTCAAGCCGTCGATATGCGAGCTGTCGGCGGCGGACTTGATGACTCCTTCGGCAACGTTGGCGACCTCGCGGAAATGGCTTCGGTCACGCTCATTGCCTTCGCGCAGGACAAAAAATGCCACCGGCTCGATCAGCGTCAGGCTGAGAAGCTTGGATGAATCCTCGAGGGCCAGGCGAAGCGCCAGCGCGCCGCCATAGGAATGGCCGACCAGATGAACGTCTTCGCCGAACGACTCGATAAAGCCGCGAATAACCCGGGTCTCGTCAGACAGGCGGCAAGCGCCCTTGTGCGGCAAGCCATCGGTCCCGCCATAGCCCATGAGATTGGGCGCGATGACCCGGTAACCTTGACCGAGGTATTCGCGGACGCCGTCCCATTGCCGTTGCGTCGCTGCGCTGCTGTGAAGCAACACCACCAACGGGCCGGAACCTTGATCCGAATACGATACCGTCGTGCCGTTAATCATCATCTTATGCATGTTGCAGTTCTCCGCTCTTGATCGGTAAGCGCATGCCCGATACCAGGGCCGCCGTACGCGCGGCGATCCGCCGGGCCAATCCCATGGGCTCGGTGCCCCTGAGGGTCATTGTCGGAACATTTGGCCGGACATTTTGAGCGCCGGCGTCGGCGTTCCATGCGAGCAATTGAAAATTCCGTTCGACTGCCGCGGTTAGGTTGGTGAAAGCATGCCGCCTGCCCGGATACAGATCGTCCCAGGTCCCGTCATGTTTCCAATGCTCACCGAACGAAACCGTTTGAATGCCTGTCCCGCCGCGAGCGAGGGCTTCGGTTCTCGGATCGATGGCGTCGGCGACTTCATGGAAATAGGCGTGGCTTTGCTCGTCGCCGTCGTACAGCAAGTTAGCTGAAACCGGATCGACCAGCGTCAGGGTCTGCAGCCGGAAGCAATTCTCCAGAGCGGCCCTCAAGGCAACTCCACCCCCGGACGCATGTCCGACAAGATGCGCGTCCTCGCCCAGTCTGCGGATGAACTGTTTGACGATTCGTACTTCGTTGGCGAACTGGCCGAGGGAAACGGCCGCTTGCGTATCCGTGTTTCCGCTGACAGGCAGATCCGGCGCAACAACACGACAAGTCTTGCCGAGCAGATCAATAATGGATCGCAATTGCTTAGGCGCGGATTCGCGATCATGAAGCATCACGACCAGCGGGCCGACGCCTTCGTCGGTATACGAGACCAACGTGCGATCAATAATCATCTTACGCATGACAGCAATCCTCTCGCTTGTGCCAAACACGGCGGAGGACCGTCATGATTCGGCAGATACCGGTGCAGAGTTGCTGCACGCTTTGATCACCTCGTGGCCACGCCTCGGTGCTTGCCCAGTCATCGGCACGCCGGTCCATGAGTTCATCAAAGACGTAGCGGTCCGCCCCACGGGCGTTTTGAAACGAAGAGGCGCTTGTTTCGGACCAGTGTTCTCTGGGCTCCGAGCAGTAGGCTAAACTAATCATTGGGACCTCCTGATAATCCCTCGAATGGATGCGTCGACTTCCTGTCAGCGCACCGGATCGATCATTGCGTTGGCGTGGTTTATAGTTGCCGCCTGTGAACTGAGCGTTGAGGCCAGGGTGAACTCGGCGTTAAATATGCGTGAAAAGTGGGTTTTCGCGTGTAAAGCGCTGAATAATCGGTAAAAACCCTCTCCAGCGCTGGCGGATGAGCGGGGAATTACATCGATGTCGCAGGTCGAACTCTTTCTGCTCGGAGGCATCCGGGCTGAAACCGGAAACGGGGAGGAGATTACACTCCCGACACGGAAAGCGCGGCTACTGCTCGCCTATCTGGCGCTTTCCAACGGCCGGGCCTATTCAAGAGACAAGCTGACGGGACTGTTCTGGGGCGACCGCGGAGAGGAGCAGGCAAGGGGCAGCCTTCGCAATGCCCTGACGTCGTTGCGAAAGGCCGTGGGACCCGATGTCGTAATCGCCGATCCCGATACGGTCGCCTTGGCGCCGGCGGCAATCAGCCTTGATGTTGAGCGTTTCGAAGAGCTTGCCACGGTTGGGACCGCGGAATCCCTATCCAAGGCCGCGACGACGTTTAAAGGTGATTTCCTCGAGAATGTGAACGTTGACGAGCCGGACCTGCAGGACTGGCTACAGTTTGAACGCGCCCGCTTTAGTGAAATCGCACAAGGCGTCTTGCGCGGCCTGCTCAGGATCCAGCGTGACAGCAGAGACCTTAAAGATGCGGCGCAAACGGCAATCCGATTGATAGAAATTGATCCGCTGCAGGAAGACGTTCACCGCGAGCTGATCAAAATCTACGCGGCCGATGGCCAGCGGGGCTTGGCGCTGCATCAATATGCCGCCTGCCGCCGTCTGCTCGCTGATGAACTGGGGCTGGAGCCCGATGAAAATACCGAATCCCTGGTTAAGGAGATCCGGCGCCAGGGACCTTCGTCGCCGCTAACGGACTCAGACGATAAGCATCCATCGACTGAAGTTTCCAAGATTACGGCTACCTCTGTGGAACGGCCGGTTCCAATCCGGCCGTCCGTCGCTGTGATGCCGTTCGAGAATTTGAGTGGAGAATCCGACCAGGATTACATCGCCGACGGCGTCGTCGAGGAAATCACGGCGGCTCTTTCACGCGTACGCAACTTTTTCATCATCTCCAGTTCCTCGACCTTGGTTTACAAGGACCGCCCGACGGATACGAAGCAGGTTTCTCAGGAACTGGGGGTTCGTTACCTGCTTCGCGGCAGTGTGCGGAAATCCGGTGACCGCCTGCGCATTACCACACGAATGATCGATGCTGTCCAAGATGAACAGATGTGGACCGAACGATATGACGGCGAAATGGATGAATTGTTCGACTTGCAGGACCGCATTACCGAAGGTGTCGTCGGCAAGCTACAACCGACAATCCTTGATGCCGAGATTAGGCGCGTAGCCCGCAAGCGACCGGAGAACTTGGACGCCTACGACTATGTCATGAAGGCCCTGCCCAAGGCCTGGTCATGCACAAAAGTGGGTAATGCCGAAGCGCTCGGGTTGCTCGCGGAAGCCTTGGCGCTGGACCCCGAATACCCCATGGTCTACGCCCTAACATCGTGGTGCTACGCCCAGCATATTGTCTACAACTGGATGGCCGTCACCGAGGAACATAAGAACGAGTCCCTGGCAATGGCCCGCAAGGCCGCCGAACTTGATGCCGACGACCCGCTTGTCCTGACCATGCTGGCCACCGCCGAAACGCTGGCGGGTGATCTCGACGCCGCCGGGCTGCATATTGAGCGTGCGTTGGCCTTCGACCGGAATTCGGCCTGGGCCTGGTGTCGCAGCGGCTGGATTTTGACGTTCAAAAGCGAAGAGCCGGAAACCGCCATTCGGCATTTCCAGCATGCGATCCGCCTGAGCCCGCTCAATCCCATGAATTTCAACCTACATTTCGGATTAGGCATGGCCAACTTTGTCGCCGGCAATTATGAGCAGTCCGCAGGGTATCTGGAAAAGGGATTGCTTGAGAAGCCGGAAGCCGTCTGGGCCAACCGGCCTTTGGCGGCCAACTACGCCTTGCTCGGCCGCGACGCCGAGGCCAGGCGGGTTACGGCACTGATCCTGGAATATTTCCCCGGCCTGACGGCGAAGGCGATCCTGGATGCGTTGCCATACAGGAAGCAGGAAGTGATCGAGCGCTATCAAGGGGCCTTGGTTGCTGCCGGCCTGCCTGCGAAGTAGGGCTCTCTTGCGGCGACCTGTGCTGGTCATGGGAGGTCCGCTTTACCCCCGAAAGCGGACATGCCCACAGGCAGATAACCGCTCTGTGGATACATAAATCTCAGGCCTCAGAATTTTCCATTATCGTTTTTCCACTCACTCCGGGGGGCGATCTTTTCAGTGGTGTCCCAATGCTCCACCAGTTTTCCTTCAGCGACACGAAAGAGGTCGTAGAAGGCAGAATGGATGTCGTCAAAATTACCCTCACTGACGCAAAGCACGAAATTGCCTTCGGCCAAAATCCGATGGACATGGTGATAGTCTATGTGTCTGAAACCTTTGTCCGCACCTTCTAACTCGAGGCGCAATGTGGACGCGCCATCCGCAAGTCTCGGATTATGTTCAACGTAATCGCCGTCGTCGACGTAGTCCTTCAGCCGTTCAAGCTGGCCATCGACAAGGACCGTTTCAACAAATGACCGAACTAACGCCCGGTTGCTTTCCGTCAGTTCGTGGTCAACGGCTTCGGTTGGTCCATCTACCATGCTGCGACCCGATTGGTTGGGTCCCAGCCGTGCCTGAATGTTGTCCCAGTGCTCCACCGCGCGACCGTCTTCAAAGCGGAACACCTCAAAGCCGACATTCCTGCGTGAGAAATCGTATTCGGTATGTGCGAAGACAAAATTACCGTCCTCGAAGGCACGCACGATGTTTACCCGGGGCGAGGTTTTGGATAGTCGTTGGAATAAGGCCGCCAACCCCTCGCTCCCTTCGTGGGTTTGAGGATTGTGCTGAATGTATTTTTCCTCATTGACTACAGCAACTGGTCCAGGATCACCGGTTTCGATGCTTTTCAGCAAAGCTCGTATTTGATCTTTCATCGCTAAAACCATTTATCACTCACCTGTCTGGCTCAGATTACACACTGCTTCATTTCAAGAAACAAACGGTGCATTGTCGAAACTGCATCGCAAACTTGTCCGTTCTTGGCTAATAGCGGACATTCAGCGGCGTTGTGGTTTGTGTCCGCTTTACCCCCGAAAGCCGACATTCGGGCGGCATCCGTAGAATGTCTGCTTATGACCCAAAGCGGACATTCGCGAGTAGTGCGAACCGAGAAAAAGACTACCCCTTTGCAGTGACGGCATAGGGACCAATCATCAAAAGATCGACTTTGCGGGTCACGGTGAAATCAACCGCCTGCTCCGGGGTTTCGACGATTGGTTCGTTCGGACCATTGAGTGATGTGTTGAGAACTAACGGAACACCGGTCTTTTCATCGAAATTGCGTATGACGTCGTATATGGGGCCACATGCCGCCGACACCGTTTGTACTCGCGCGGACATGTCCACATGGGTAACAGCTGGAATCCTTTCCGAACGGACCTGTCCGGTGAACAGCATGTAAGGCGATGGGTTTGGCGCACCATGGAACCAGTCACCGGCCTTTTCCTCGAGCACCATCGGAGCGAACGGGCGCCAAGATTCACGTCTCTTGATCTCGTTGAGCCGTTGCCAGTTTTGCGCGTGCGTCGGGTTGGCAAGCAGTGAGCGGTGCCCAAGCGCTCGTGGCCCGCATTCGCTCCGGCCCTGGAACCAGGCGACGATCTTGTTTTCATTCAACGCCGAGGCGGTGAAGGGAACCGGGTCGTCCGGTTCGCTGACACGAACACGGGGGTCGCCCTTCACGGTTTTGGCAATTTGATCGAGGTCGATTTCACGCCCCAGGTAGGGGGTTGAGTTGAGGCGAGCCGAGGTCGGATCGACCTTGTGCCCCATGACATTGTGGTGGAGGTACAAGGCAGCGCCAATCGATAGGCCGTCGTCGGCGCAGTGCGGCGGCACGAACACGTTTTCGAACGGCCCTTCGCGGAGGAGACGGGTGTTGCTTGGGCAGTTCAGGGCGCAGCCGCCGGACAGGCACAGGTTGGTGCGGGGAAGGTCTTCCCGGTTCAGGATCGAAGCCAAAACAAAAGCGGATTCCAAGTAAGTTTCTTCGAAGATCTTTTGCGTGCTGGCGGCGATATCGGCGTTTATCCGCTCCGTCGCTGCTCCCCGGTCGCCAAAGCTCGCAAGGTCCAAGCCCTGAGACCGGGCCTGGGCCAGGCAATGGCTCAGCCAGGCCTGAGTCAGGTCTTTATCGAACCGCTGCTGGATATCGAACCAGTTGCCCACGAAGTCGTGACGAAAGAACCGGGGCGCACCGTAGGGGGCCAGCCCCATCAGCCTTCCTGGCGCGCCGACGACGCCAAGGCCCAGACTGGCGGCCACAGCATGATAGAATGAACCCAAAACCATATGATTTGGGGCGATGGGAAGGATATGTTCGCCCAAGCCAAGACAGAACATACCTGCCTTGTGATCGGCGCCATTTCCAAATCCATCGTGGGTGATGATAGCCGACGCGTCGTAGCCGGAGATGTAAAAGGCGGAGGCGGCGTGAGCCATCTGGTGGTCGACAATGTAGCCTGGAATATCCTGGCCCCGCAGTTTTACAGTTACGGGATAGTGAAATCCCATTCGCTGGCTTTGCCAATTGTCGTGGTCGATGGGAAACTTGGACAACTCCGCGAACGTCCGGTGTTCAAACCAGGACTTCGGCGGCATGGTGACTTCAAGACAACCGACGGCCCGAATATCGCCTCTGGCGTAGAAGTCAAGTTCCGGAAAGTAGTGGCGGAATAGCTTCGCCGCGTAATCTTCGGGCGGTCTCTCGGCGATGTCCTTGAGGAAGAAATTGAGAAACTCGGCAGCCGTGTGGTTTTCTCGCGCCATTGCATCAGCCAGTGGGGCGGCAAAAGTATGAGACGGCATCGTTTCGTATCTGATGTCGAGATCACCCAGCAAACCAACCAAGTATTCGACCCCCTGGGTCGACGTGATCGCGCAAAAATCTATGTCACCGGCCGCGAGCCCCGTGTCTGACAGAAGCATGTCGAGATCGGCCCTATGTACGCCGCCTGTCTGTTTTACCCGACTGAACCGTTCTTGGAGCAAATAACCCCGTATCCTACCGTCTTCCAAGATCACGGCACTGCCGTCATGGCCGAAATTTAGACCGAGGATGATCATTGGCTATAGAATTCCCGCGGTGTCGATCTTGTCAGCAAAAGGTTTCGAATTCAGACGCCGAATGTTCGCGACGTTCGAGCTCACTTCCTACGATGACCTCGGTTCGTCAAGAACCCTATAGAACTGGAATCTCTTACGACAGATGAATATGTGCATTTTTCACCACGTAAGAGAGGGCTTTTAGACGTTTGATTCTCAAAAGCTTCAGAGATCTTGGTATTTAGCACTATGTCCGCTTATGGCTATAAGCGGACATCCGGCGATCTACTGATTTATGTCCGCTTTACACCCGAAAGCGGACATTATTGGCGGGTGTAGTAAATGTCTGCTTATGACCCAAAGCGGACATTGGGCGGAGTTCTTATTGCTTCCTTACAAACAGGAAATCGCCACCGTCGTGGCCGGCATCGCGAACGTCTGAGTATCTGGGAGTCTGTTTGGCCGCCAACATAACCGGTCGTCGGATCAGGCCGAATAGCTTGGTGCCGTCTATGACCCGGTCGTTGTTCTTAAGTGCCGTTATAAAGGCTCCGGCGAAGGGGGAGTTGCCCCCACCGCCCTGATCGGCGACCGGCTCCAGGCCACCAGAAACTAAGGCGACCCGGGCTGATTTCGAGGCCATGCGTTTGAAATAGTCTTTGTCACGTAGATTGATCGGGGCGGCACGGGTAAGCGTTCCCGAATAGCAACTGTCGGCAACCACGATGATGTGTTTGGCCAAAAGAACTTTCAGCGTGTCGGTGATGGTGGCGTTCGATAGCCAGTTGCTGCGTCGATCAGACTTGGCCGTGCGCGGCAACCAGTAGCCGCGGCCCGACTCTTCGTCAAGCCAGCCATGGCCCGCGTAGTAGATAAGCAGATTGTCTTGCGGCCCAAGCGCCGTTCGGTAATCGTCGAAGGCGTCTATGATGTCGCTTCGATCTGGATCGATAAGCAAAGTGACGTTGAAGCCGTAATTCAGTTCTAGTGTTGCCGCAACTGCCCGTGCGTCATTAATGGCGGATTTCAACTTCGGCAGGTGCTTGTAGTCATTGATGCCGATGATCAGGGCGTGGTACTCCCCAAAATCAATGCCTGCCATTGACTGATCCTCAGAATCATTCGGCTGATCACTCTGCGCCGCCATGGCGATTAAGCTGCGTAACTTTTTCTCCGCCAAAGGCACGAATAGACCATTCGGGAACTTTTCCAGATACTGCTGGTAATCGGCGATGTCAGTCGAGTATTGGATTTCGTTCCACGTCGCCGAGTCGGCAGCAGTTTGGCTGATTGGCGGTGACGGTGCGGTGGCGAGATCGGTCGTTACCGGTGCCGGCGTCCTGGAAACGTCGGCCGCTTGTTCCGTCGCCGTCCCTGGTCGGAGGTCGTAGACGCTGTTGGCCCAGTCACCACCACAAACATTGTTCCAGTCGCCGCTGCACTTCATGTCGCAATTGATGGCTTGACCGTAGTGACCGTAGCTGTCGCCGCAGAAACATTGGCGCGACCACTGGGTCGCAGCGTAACGAAACCCTTCTTTGCGGCAATACGATGAGCAGCGTTCCGTCGTCATCTCGTCGTCGTCGACCATTACGCCGGATACGTCACGCCCAGTCAGGCCATTAGGGCTGCCGCTATCGCGGAAGCACCCGAGATAACGCAGCCCGGCCGGTGCCTGAGCGGTTGCGATCTGGGGGGTGGCTTCAGCAGTTTGTTTTTTATAATTCAGTAGCTCTGTATTGACGAATGTTCCACCTCCAAACCCCCCTCCTCCTGACGACATTTCGAGTTTGTACAATGATCCCGAAAGGCCGCGGGACGCCCAATTTTTATTCGGCAAATCGCAGTTTGATGTTTCAATATCGCCGTTTGCCAGCACAGCACCCGAACACACAATCTGGCGGCTCATGTCCTGATCATTTCTTAATTCTGCTTTGTATTTATCTCCCGACGGAGAAATTTCGAGGTCCAGGTGCCACCAGTTGAACTTGTCATAAATCTTCCAAGTCTTACCCGCCCAAAGTGGCGCATCGGTATTGGCGCTTTGGGCAGCCTTCACGGGAGGTGGGGCGGCCACAAGGATGGCCACAATGCAAAAGGCAATCAGACGCGAGACACAAGCGGCAGCCACAGAACTTCCCCCAAGAGGCGACGGTCGAGCCTATGCTTTCAGGGACGGTATCAGAATCACCTCTAATTGTCATTGCTTGGGCAATGTCCGCTTTTGGCTATTAGCGGACATATCGAGCGGTAACGAATTAGGTCCGCTTTACCCCCGAAAGCAGACATTCTCGAGGCAGTCAGTAAATGTCTGCTAATGACCCAAAGCGGACATCAGCGAAAAATCTAAATCGGGTTGAATGCGAATATTTCGCGCCCGTCGCGCTGGAAACCGCAAGATCGCCGAAAGGCGCTCGCCCCGTTGGCGCGTTCAAGGCAGTCGTCATCATTTTCCGAGTTTGAATAGATGATAAAGTCTCACGCCCACGGTTATTTGTGTCTGATCGGTAAAATCCTCATGAACATCGTCGCCCTCAATAACGAGTTCAGTCTCTCTGCCCCGTTTTTGGGCAAGCCACGGATAAAACATGATCCCATCAAGGGCAAAGAACTCTTTTTCTCCCCGAAACTCAAAGGACGGACTAATATGGAGTGAGTACTTCCCTCTTTTTTGGTGCGTCATTTCCCCGAAATTTATCACCACGGGAACGGAAGCGGTCACCGTCTCCTCAACGGCATGTTTGTCTCCGAATTCTAACTTAAGGAAGGGTAGCAGTTCGAAGTCGGGCTTAATGTCGGTCGTCGCGCCGAGAATGGGGCCGAGGTACATAGCCCACTGTTGGTGCTCACTCTTGTAGGGCGCATACCCCCAGGCCGCAGTATAGCCGAAAATTCCATAATTTCTTTGCGCGACCAGACTCAGGCCGAGTATGTAATTGACCTTCGAGAAATCGGGCAAGATCGACGCGTGGGCGGGCGTTATGGGCATGAAATCGGCAAACTGATGCCAGAATTCCGGATCCGCCGCCCCGAATTTGATCTTCGAAAAGTCAATGTTGATGACTTCCTTCAACTTATGCCCTCGTTCACGGTTCCCCATGGTACAGAACTCGTCGCTGCTCAAGAGGTGCATGAACCTCTTCTCACCCTTATTGAAGGCTTTCTCGATATCTTCCAGAGTGACCAAGATTTTCTCGGCCGTTTCCCTTAAACCCGGCAGCGCTTTATCGAGGTTTTGGCTGACCGCCTTTCCAACATCGTGAACCAATCTCTTCCGCTCGCTATCGGCCATCCCGAGCGCCTTCTTCAGGCCCGGAATGTCCTTGGCGACCTCTTTCAGCGCGTTCTCGGCCAGCTTCGCAGCTTCGTGTTGGAGCTTGGTTTTCTCGTGATCGGCCACCATGCCGAGCCGGATCGTCCGAACGCCGGCGAGACACGCCGCGATCTTGGCATCAACGCACTTGTTGGCGACGAAGTCCTCGCCGAGGCCGCGGTTGCATGGAAGCAAGCGTTCGGTGATCACGCACGGGCGCTGACCTGCGCTGCCGCAGGCCCCCTTCTTTTCGCACTTGAAGCCCGAAACCGGGTTGCCGACCGCGACCTCGCCGGAGTGGCACGGGTGCTCGGCGATGCAGGCTTGCGGCTTGTCGGCCGGCGTGACGGCGGCGCGGATATAGCCGCTCGGGCATGACCAGCACTCGGCCTTGCCGCGGCCGAGGTCGAGGACACTGCCAGACGGGCAGGGAACACCGCCCAGGTACGCGGCCTTCTTGGACGAGCCCTTGCTCCACTTGGCGCAGGCCCTCTTCGAGGCCACGTGATAGACCGTGCGGCCGTATCCGCCGGGGCAGGTCCAGCAGCCGCCGCCGCCGTTGGGGTCCCAGAATTCGTGGCGCTTGCACTCCCAAACCCAGGGCGTCTTGCGCTTGTGGTGCGCGTGCTTGGTCCCGACCCGCCCCGGCCGCCAGCACGCCTTGGCCGATGTCACCGGATGGATGATGGCGCGGCCGTAGTTGGACGGACACCGGTAGCACGAGCCGCCGTCGGTCGGGTCCCAAAACGACCCGCTCGGGCATTTCTCCCGTGCCTTGGCAATGAAGGTCGCCGACGCGAACCCACAGACTTTCTCACCCCGCCCGCCGCACTTCGGCCCCGTTTTCCGTTTGATGGGCTTGTAGGCCTGGCCCTGGGAGAACCGCCATACCTTTTCTATGTCCTTTGGGTATCCCTTCTCCACCTTGTCGGCCTTGTTGCTGTAGCGGACGTATTGTTGGCCGTTGAAAAAATAAGACTTCTTGCCGTCCCATTTCAGCGCCGCGTCGACGCCGTCGCTCCATACACCCTTCCAGGATTTGCCAATCTTCTCGGTCGCCTCGGTCTTGTTCTTCTCGAAGTTGAAGCGTTTGACTTCATTGCCTTTGAAGAAATAAACCTTTTTGTTTCCGGGCCAGTACATGGCGGCATCGATATCGCTCCCCCACAGGCCGGGCCAGTTGTTCTTGATCTTCTTTGGATAGCCCTCGTCGACCCGGTTTTCCTTCATGTTGTAGCGCAGGAATTCGTCGTCCTTGAAGAAGTAGACCTTTTTCTGGCTCCACAGGAAGACCGCATCAAGATCGCTCTGAAAGGCTTTCGGCAGTCCCTTCCATGCATGGCTTATCAGCGCCGGATACCCGGGATCAGGCTCGCTGCTGCCGCGGTGGTAACGGTAGTACCACTTGCTATAAAAGAAATAGTTCTTCTCGCCGTAGGTGAAGGCCGCGTCGACCGTCGTCATGTCGGGCGCCGTCGGATCGGCGGCGGCAAAGGCGTCGAACGGCCCGCCGATCAACAGCCACAATGCAAAAACCCGTAAAACAAGAAAAATCGAAGTCGATACTCTTTTACGAAACATCGGGAAGCCCCCCCCAAACGACGCGATTGTGTATCATTCTTATATCATAAAATGCTCAACAACTGCTATCGGGACGAGTGATCTCGGGGCTCTTTTTCGGGCGATGATTGCCGGTTTTCGACCATCGCCACCGACCCACGTGAACGTCCGCTTTTGGCTATTAGCGGACATGTAGCGGATGGGTGAAACATGTCCGCTCTTACCCCGAAAACGGACATTCTGAGGGTAGTCGGAAAGAGTCTGCTTTTGACCCAAAGCGGACATCGATGAGGATCAATTGTTGGCCTCGCCAGCCAATTCCGATGTGTTGTCGTCGGGTTTTTCGTCTGACGTCACATCTCCATTGCGCCGGTCCTTTCCCTCATGCTCCTCTTTGTGCCATCGGCGGTCCGGTCCTGTATAGGCCTTGCTTCTAATAAAATCTCGTGGGTTCTCGATAATTTTGCAGATGTGCTCATAGATTGTTTTTGCCGACACGGGCTGAGCCAGAAACTCGGTCATTCCTGCGTCACGGGCTTCGTAGATTTTGGACTTCTCAGTATATGACGTGACCATGATGACAGGGACTTCTTGATTTGGGCTTTCTTGATCTTGACGAATTTTGTCGAGAAGGTTGACACCATCGAACTCTGGACCCCAATCAATCGTAACAATATCGGGGTTCACGCCGCAGAACGTCTCAAAAGCGGCCTTAGGAGTGGATTCCTCATAAACGTTCCGCACGCCAAATTTATGAAGGACCTCCCTAAGAATTGTCCTCATGGCTGGGTGTTTCTCGGCAATTAGGATCACCAAGTTGTGGAGGTCGTATGTGGGTAAATCTCGGGCTTCGTCTTGCATGCCAGTCCTTGTGATCCATTCAACCTGCCAAACCTTCCGGTTCGCATTCTTAATTTCGCTCTCGGCGGCCGTAGATTTGCATTGCCTCAATCTCCAAGCCGGCGCGGTGACCCTCTATCAGACTCTCAATTACTGAGGCGACAGTGTAGTTGCGCACTGACTTCTTCGCCCGTCGGCCACTCTTTGAGGCTTCAGCGATGTCAGCAATGTCGCGGGCCAATGCTACGTCACGCAGCATTTGTAGAGTGCCGCGGCTTATGTGGATGGTGGTGGCCACGTTATCCTTGTGTGTGCACTGCCCCGCGCTTTCCGGTGGAGACTTCTTCGAACCCGTCAATGATTTCGCCGGCACCCGAATGGCCCTTTCCTAGACTGACAATCTAAGAGTATTAAGAATACCCTCTACGTATTGGCCGGTCCTTTAGGAGCCACAGAATGTTAGGCTACTTCTGTGATTCCAACCTTGATCTCGATCAAATGATCAAACCTCTGGCTGAGGTCTCTGATGTCCGCTTTTGGCTATTAGCGGACTCTTTCGGGAGTGGTGATTTATGTCTGTTTTACCCCTGAAAGCAGACATGGATGGCCGGTTATCGTAAGATGCCTTTCCCCGGAGAATATTGGCACAATCTACGCTTGGAACGTCCGCATCTATTTCCAGGAAACGGTTAATGAGCGCTCACCCAGACCCTTTCTCGCATCATCCGGAATTGCGCAATGAGATTGCCGATCCCGTTCAATCTTTCTTCCGGACGTTTACGACCGAAGTCCTGGCCGCAAAGATGCAGGAACTCGGGTTGTCACTCAATTGGTGGCATACAGATGACAAACGTGAGGCGATGCGGCTCGAAACTCTCTCAGGCCATCGGGATGCCGACCTTTGGGTTTTTGCGTACGGGTCCTTGATGTGGGACCCGGCATTTCAATTTATCGAGGTACGCCGGGCGCGCGTCCCGGATCACGCTCGGCGCTTCATCCTCAAGGATATCCATGGTGCGAGAGGGACCTTCGACACCCCTGGTCTTATGGCCGCTCTCGACAAGGGTTCGGGGTGTGAAGGGCTCCTTTTTCGAATTGCGCGAGAGCACATCGAAGAAGAGACAGAAGTCATCTGGCGTCGCGAACAGGTGGGGCCTGCCTATACGCCTGTCTTTGTCGAAGCCATTTTCTCAGACCAGAGCGTCACGGCGCTCACATTCGTTGCGGATCACGACGCCGAACTGATCGACGCCAATCTGACGCGCGAAGAACAAATCCATTTTGTTGCCACTGGCCAAGGATTTGCAGGTTCCAGCATGGAATACTTGAGAAATATTCACCGGAAATTCGCCGCGCTAGGCATACACGATGATGACGTTGCGGCACTTCTTCTCGACGCAGAATCTTACGTGCCTACGCGCTAATATGTCTGCCGATCGGACACCGAGGAACGTCCGCTTATGGCTATTGGCGGACATTCGACCACACCCTGAATACGTCCGCTTTACTCCCGAAAGTGATCATTCTGACGGCGCTCGGAAAACGTCTACTCATGGCCCAAAGCGGACATTCACAAAGCTGGCGTGTTACTGTAGTTCGCAACCGAAGTTTACATGGGGATACCATCATGGGTAACAAACCAGCCACCGGCGGCTGCTTGTGTGGTGCCGTCCGTTTCCAGGTAAACGCTCCGTTCGATGGCGCGCGCGCTTGCCATTGCAGCCAATGCCGCAAGCAGTCTGGTCACTACTTCGTTGGTGCCAGAGTAAGCGACTGGCATGACGTTGAGATCACGGGTAGCGAAAGTGTGACCTGGTATCGAGCCTCCGATGAAGCGCAGCGTGGCTTCTGCTCTTTGTGCGGCTCACATTTATTCTGGGTTGGTGACTCTGGACGAGGTGCGGTTACCGCGGCGTCCGTAGACACGCCAACGGGCTTGTCTCTCCTGGGCCATATGTTCGTCTCGGACAAGGGCGACTACTACGAAATCGAGGATGGTTTGCCGCAATCAGCGGGCTGGCAGCTTGAGGGCGTAGGGTAGGCTAATCTAAACGGAGAGGATCATGACAAGCTATGCTGATCCAAATGTACTCGTTGAGACACAGTGGGTGGCCGATCACCTCGACGACCCGAACGTTCGCCTGATCGAGGCAGCCTATGATACTGAAAATTACGATTTAGGGCATATCTCTGGCGCCCTGCCTTGGACTTGGAACCAAGATTTCCAGCATCCCGTGCGCAAGGATGTTCCAGATAAAGAAGGGTGGGAGGCGCTGCTCGCGCGCTCAGGCATCACCAACGATACAACCGTTGTCGTGTACGGCGCGCCGAGCAAGTACTACGCCACGTACGCTGTTTGGCTTTTGACGATATACGGCCATCAAGACATACGACTCATGAACGGCGGACGTGAGAAGTGGAAGGCCGAAAACCGCCTCCTGACGACTGACGTATCAGCCGTAACGCAGACAACATATCAGGCGCAAGAGCCTGACTGGTCCTTTCGCGCCTTGCTCGATCGCGTGCAAGGGTCCATCGGCAATCCAAACCGGGTGCTCGTGGACGTCCGCGAACCTGAAGAGTACTGCGGTGCACTGAGCCCGACGTGGGAACTTCCCTTTGAAGGGGGGCAACGTGGCGGTCGCATCCCCGGTGCGGTGAACATCCTTTGGAGTAAGGTTTTACAGAACGATGGGACCTTCAAACCCGTCGAAGCGTTACAGGAAATTTATACCAGCCAAGGCGTCACCGCAGAAAAGGAAGCGATCACCTATTGCGTCATTGGCGGACGGTCGAGCCATACCTGGTTCGTATTGAAATACTTGCTGGGCTATCCGCAGGTCCGTCTTTACGACGGCTCTTGGCTGGAGTGGGGAGGCTTGATCGGAGCGCCCATCGAGAGGTGACCCAATGTCCGCTTTTGGCTATTAGCAGACATTCCGGCTCTTGGTAGTTTATGTCCGCTCTTACCCCAAAAGCAGACATTCAGAGGGTGAGTGCAAGAAGTCTGCTTATGACCCAAAGCGGACATTCGTGATGCTGGACTGCTATGCTGAATCACAGTTCAAGTTTACAAGGGAGAATCTGTCATGAGTGAAAATACACTTCCGATAACTGGCGGCTGCATGTGCGGTGCGGTGCGTTACGAGACTACTTGTGAGACATTCGGGGTAATCCACTGCCATTGCCAAAGCTGCCGTAAGCACAATGGCGCGCCGGTGGTGACTCTGGCGGGATTCAAAGTTGACCAGGTTAAATTCAGCGGTGATGAGCGCAATATCTACGAGTCATCGCCGGGTGTTGGCCGCGCGTTTTGTGGCAAGTGCGGGACACCACTCACTTGGGAGGGCGACGGTGGCGATCTGGGGCCGATACTCGAATTTCACATCAGCACTTTCGACAATCCGGACGCACTGATGCCAACCGCCCATTCCTTCTACTCAGAACGCATCTCCTGGTTCGACATCGCCGACAACCTGCCGCGATATGAGGGTTCCTCGGAAGACAGTCCGCTGCTGCACCACGGCCCGGCGATTGAGGAACCGTCAGGTTGACGGTGTCGGTTAACTCAATCAACGATGTCTGCTTCTGACCCAAAGCGGACATTCACCAAACTGCCAGCTTCAACCCAAGTGGCCGATAAATCAGGGGTTTTCGTTCAGATTTCTCGGAGCCTCGCGATACATTTCTCCAGTTCTTTTGCCGTGGCTGTCCGACCCTTCTTGTCGAGCTTTCTGAGATCAACATAGAGGCGCATCGCATCGTTCTCGGAGCGGATGTACGGACGGTCTGCATCGAGGTCATCGAAGATACCGCTAACCGCATAGGGTACAACGTCCCGGGAAATGCCTTTAACCTTTATCGGTTCTTGCTCTTCGGCGTCAATTTCGTGTTTGACCAGTGCGTATGTCTCATGGGCCAACATAATCCCGTTGGGCTCGGATATGCCCTCAAGTCTGGCCGCCAAGTTCACTTCGCCGCCGATGATGGTGTAATCCATTCGCGCTTCACTGCCAAAATTTCCGACGTTGCAGTAGCCGGTATTAATACCAATGCGCATGTGGATTGGCCGCGCATGGCCGAAGTCCATCCACTTGGCGCGCATGTCCACCATGCGTCGCTGCATGGCGATGGCCATCTTGACGCAAGCCAAGGCATCTTCCTGATCGCCCATTGTATCGGGGTCGCCGAAGAACAGCAGCATGGCGTCGCCGATGTATTTGTCGATGGTTGCTCCGTACTCCAGCGCGATTTCTGTCATCTTGGTCAAATAGTCGTTGAGCAGGAACGTCAGTTCTTCAGGCTCCAGATCCTCGGTGGTGGCCGTGAAGTCCTTAATATCGGAGAAAAACACCGTCAGCTTCTTGCGGTCCGTCGAGATTGTAACGTCCTGCTCGCCGCTGAATATCGAGTCGTAGACTTGCGGCGACAGGTAACGCGAAAGCTTGGCTGACAGATCCTCCAGTAAGTTATTCTTCTCCTCTACTTCTCTTTCGGACAGTTTGCGCTCGGTTATGTCGGTATAGGTCATGACGAAACCGCCGTCGGGGTTTGGCAACAAAGTGGCGTACCAAATAAGTCCGTCACTCGTTTCGATTTCAACGCTGAGCGATTTGCCGGAAGTCAACGCCTTCATCCGCGTTTCGACGAGCTCCTGCGTATCGCCTTCGCCATAGAAGCCGATCTCCGCAGCGTGCTGCACCATTGCCCGTGTCGAAGTGCCGGGAACAATCAGTTCATCGGGCAACTGCAATAATTTTTGGAAACGTGAATTGCAGACGATTAAATCGTGCTTCTGGTCTACCGCGACCACTGCCTGCACCGTATTTTCCAGCACGTCTTTTAGAACCTTCCGCTGCTCGCCCAAATTCTGTTCGGCTTGTTTGTTATTGGCAATATAAGTTCCGATGTCCGTCGTCACCTCGTTAAAGGATCGTGCCAATTCACCTATCTCATTCTTGGCGTTTACGTAAGGAATCTCTCCCGGCGTGCGCGTCTGCCCGAAACGCTGAAAGGATTTGCTCAACTGAAACAAGGGCGTGGTCATGGAGTAGGCGATCAAGGCACCAAAAACACCGACGCCCAGACAGACGATGAGGCCAACATAAATGGCCGTTTCTCGCATTTCATGGGTTGGAGCGCCGATTTCGGCCATGTCCTTTTCCGACAGGATCGCCCAGCGAACGTCCTGGAAACTAAGAGGCTGATACGCGGAGAGCACGGGGACACCTCGATAGTCGTCGATAATCCTCACGCCTGCCTTGCCCGCGAGGGCTTCTTCGACGGCCGGCGTTGCTACTTTCTGGGTGAGGATTGTTGACGTCTTGGAAAATCGTGAATCGGACCGCATCAAACTATCCGGCCCAACAAGGTAAGTCTCCCCTGTCTCCCCCATACCAGCAGTTACTTGCATGACTTCGTTGATGCGGCCGATTGGCATCTGTAGGGCAATAACGCCAATTAGGCGGCCCTTATGGATAATCCTGCGGCCGATGAAAGCCGCCGGGTCATCGTTGCTTGGCGCGTAGGGTCTGAAATCGACGAAAAAGCTTTCCTCGGAATTGGGGGAGTTGACAGCCATGTTAAGTACACGCGCGAGGTCCGTTTCACGCCATTCACCCCGGTAGAGATTGGTCGCGAAATCGGGTTCCTTGACAACGGAGTAAACAATGTCGCCACGGGGCGTAATGAGGAAAATATCGTAGTACCCCCTTAGTTTTAGCGCGAGTTCAAACCAAGGATGGTATCGATCATGGACGTCCGAGTAGTCGAAAAACTGTTGTTCACCGACTTGACGAAGACGGCCGCGGTCCCCCGCAATATTGTCAGGGTGGAAAACCCATCGAAGGTTCTTCTCGAACTCACTGCGATGGGATTGATCGAAGCCGCCGAACGCAACTGTAAACTCCCTGACCGCGTCGATGATCTCATTGCTTGACGCCATCAACTCCAGATCTTCTAGTATGAACCTGAAGTATTGAGTTATTGCGGCGTGCCGGTCTTCTCGAAGCGCCACCAGCTCCGACTGGGCCGCCCGGTGCAGTTCCTTCGACGAATTTTGATAGCTGAAAAATCCGACAGCACCAGCCGCCAAAATTGAGCTCACAACGACGAGCAGCGGGAGGCGAACAGAAATCCGCATCGCAACCTCCAAAGCATTAAGATCAACCGGAAAAATTCCCCCGGACAGATGAGACTATATCAATAACCTTTCCTGATGTCCGCTTCTGGCTATTAGCGGACATTCCGTCGCTTGGTAATCTATGTCTGCTTTGCCGCCGAAAGCGGACATAAATGGCGGGAGCAGAAAAGGTCCGCTTATGACCCAAATCGGACATTCAGCGTCTATCGCCGATACTCCGAAGACGATGGTTTTGGCGACTAGCCGTCATGCCTTCGCCGGTGAAGTAGGATCGCCGCCGCTACTGGGTCTCCGTGTGATCGAGTAGACTTTTCGGCAGTCGAATCGTGAAGGCTGCACCACCTCCAGGCACATCTGTGATGTCTACGCTGCCGCAATGGGATTCGACGACGCGTTTGACGATTGCCAACCCGAGACCAGCTCCACCTGAGCGACGGTCAGCCTGCTCGAATCGATTGAACAAGATCTCCCGCTTTTCCGGCGGAATTGTGACGCCCAAATTGCTGATTTTTATGGCCGGATCATCACTGACATCGATGGTAATAGTGCTGTCCGGATTGGCATAGCGAATGGCATTCTCGACCAAATTCTGCACCGCCTGCACCAAGGCGTCTGCATCACCTTTAACTGTTAATGGCCCCTTGGCACCGGTCACTTCAATAGACCGCCCAACTTTCACTGCTATAGGGCCCAGGCTAGCGGCAACAACGCTACAGACCTCGCAAAGATCGGCCCGTTTACCAGAACGAACATCAACCGAATCCAACTGGCTCATAGTTAGGATGCGCTCGACTAGATGCGTTAGAGCGTCGACGTCAGGGATCAGAGCCTGTTTGATTTTTTCGTTTCTAAGGTTATCCAGTTGCGCCCGCAGTACCGCCAGCGGAGTTCGCAATTCGTGCGCCACGTCGGCGGAAAATTCCTTATGCTTTGCTTCGCTGCGACGAAGCGCGTCCTCCGAATTCTTTAGTTCAGTGATGTCGGTCTGGATGCTGACGATACCGCCGTTGGCGGTCTTGCGGTCATGCAACATCACCTTTCGACCGTCGCGAAGTTCGACAACCAGCGATTCGGGTGGTCCCGCCTTGAGATCGTCACGCCGGGTCAAGTAAACTTCGACTTGGTCGTTGTCGACGACAACATTGCCGCGTTCAATGTCCAGCCGGCCGAGATCGGACGAATGTACACCCGGCGCCGCTTCGTCATCGCTGTAGTTGTAAAAATCCTTGAACTGCGAATTGCAGATGATCAACCGCCCGTCCGGGCCATACAGCACAAAACCCTCGGAGATTGCCTCCAATGCATTGACCAATTGGGCTTCGGAATTGCGCAAGCGTTCTTCGGCAAGCCTGCTCTCGGTAACATCAACGCTGACTGAACCCACCTTCGTGATGTTGCCCTGCTGGTCGTAGACGGGAAACTTGGTGATGTTGAGAGTATGGATTTGGCCATCAAAAAAGGGGCGCTCCACCTGCCGGGATTGCGTTTGCCCGGTGGTCAACACGTCCAGCTCCTGGGCATTCATGAACTTGGCTTCGTCGCTAGATTGGAAGTCTTCGATCTGATCGGACCGACGTCCCACCATGGCGTCCAGGTCAAGGCCGTACCAGTCGAGATAGGTGCTGTTCGGCCTTTCAACGACGTGGTTAGCGTCCTTGATTAAGAGACCAACGGGAACGTTTTCGAAGATGGAGTTGAGCAAATCCTCGCTCTCGTTTAGCGCCTCTTCGACCTTCTTGCGTTCGGTGATGTCAGTGAAAGTGATCGCCGTATTGCCTTTAGGCGTCCGCGATTCCTTGATGATATACCACTTTCCGCTGCTGTACTGACGTGTGAACGGACCCCCGGGGTTTCGATGCTGTTCCAACCGTTCTTGGATGTACTCCTCTTCCAGACCAGCAGCTTCAACATGTAAGCCATTTTTCACGTTGATACGGAGCAACTCCTCGAAGCTTATGCCTCGTTTAATATACTCCTGTGCAGTCGGGTTAATCTGCCGGTAAACATCGTTGACCAAAATGAGACGATCGTCTGCGTCGTACAGAGCGAGGCCTTCTTGCAGGCTCTCGACAGCATCATGTATCGCATCTTCTATCCGCTTACGTTCTCGATCCAATGTCACTCCAGCCCAGTCTGCAGCCGCGTTCGATGATCGTCCAAGTTTTCCCAGACAATCTCCAATTGGACTATGACCCTACCCAGTTCTCACAGTCATTGGAATGACCAAGTTTTAGCCCAGACAGCAATCATCTCGGGCGTCGTTGTAGTCGTCGCAATGTCCGCTTTTGGCTATTAGCGGACATCCAAACGACTGGTGATATAGGTCCGCTTTACCCCCGAAAGCAGACATAAACGATGAGTGCGAACAATGTCTGCTTCTGACCCAAAGCGGACATTCAATGGTCACTGCCTTAGAGAATTTTTCTGAGAGATTAACCCTGATCAATTCACAGTTTCGTTGTGTTTTCTAGAATAGCGCGATGCTCAAAACGTAGAGATCGGTGCACTGTCTTTATGGATCGGAGGCTAAGATGCGTAACTTCTTACAGCGAGGATTGATATTCGGTATAGCAGCGATGGCGTTGCTCATGGCAAATGCGGCGAGCGCCGACGAAGGTGCCATCGCCCGTGGCGGCCAACTCTATGACAAATGGTTCAAGTTGATTGGGGCCCAGACGCCGAAGGACACCCATCCGGCCTGGCCAGCCTCCAACACCAAGAAAAAAGGCAATGCCACGCACCGGTGCAAATCCTGTCACGGCTGGGATGGCCTGGGCAAGGACGGTGCCTATGCGTCCGGGTCGTATAAGACCGGGATCAAGGGTGTCAACGGCATGATCGGTGCCGACAGCGCAAAGATTGTTGCCGTTCTTAAAGACAGCACCCACGGTTACGCCGGCAAGATGGATGAAAAAGACTTCGCGGATTTGGCGATGTTCGTTTCCAAAGGCCAGGTCGATATGAAAAAATACATCGACTACGCAACCAAAACGCCCAAAGGCGATGCTGCCAAGGGCAAAGCGTACTTCGACACCATTTGCGTCGGGTGCCATGGCGCAAACGGCGACCAACCGAAGGACATGAAGAAAACCCTCGGCAAGCAAATGGGAAACCCGCAAGAAGTGTTCCATAAGATTTTGAATGGGCATCCGGGTGAACCTATGCCGGGGCTTCGCGCCCTTGACCGGCAAATCCCGGCGGACATCATGGCTCACTTGGTAAACTTGCCAAAATCAAAATAGCAAAAACCAATTAGAAACAGCTCAATGGCTGCATCGCCCCCATCCTTTTAGTTAAAAGATGGGGGCGATGATTCTGGATTCGTTTTTCATAGAGGGAAGTTACTGTGGTCAAGCGCCTGTGGAAGTGGTTCTGGTCGCCGACTGCCCGCTTTAGCTGGGGAGCAATTTTCATCGTCGGCGGCATTGGCGGTGTGATCTTCTGGGGCGGTTTCAATACCTTCATGGAATACACCAACACATTGGAGTTTTGCGTTTCCTGTCACGAGATGGATCAATTGGTCTATCAGGAATATAAAAAGACCACTCACTATAAGAACCGTACCGGCGTGCGCGTCATCTGTTCTGATTGCCATGTGCCGAAGGAATGGACTGCAAAGCTCGTGCGTAAAATCCAGGCCACCAATGAACTTTTCCATAAGGCATTAGGATCCATCAATACGCCGGAGAAATTTGAAGCGAAGCGGCGCGAATTGGCGGAACACGTCTGGGCTTCCATGAAGGCTACCGATTCCCGTGAATGTCGAAATTGCCATTCCTACCACGCGATGGATTTCTCAAAACAATCGCGGCGTAGTCGGGAGAAAATGGAAAAGGCGATGGAGAAAGGAGAGACCTGTATCGAATGCCACAAGGGCATAGCTCACAAGCTTCCTGAGGGAATGGATGAAGAAGATTAGGGTATCTCATCAAGACTTTCTGAACCTGCGAATGTCCGCTTATGGCTACTAGCGGACATACCGACACTTAGTGTTTTATGTCTGCTTTGCCCCTGAAAGCGGACATTTGGCCGTCGTCTATACTGACTACCTAAAATCCCATCGCCCGTTCAAGCTCAGTAAAAGCGTCCAAGTACCGCTGTTTTTGTTCCCTGTCTAAATTTTTCCCACCTGCCTCAACTGCCTGCTCAAAAGCTTCTCTGCCAAGTTCCATCTGAAACCTGTTTAGACCGACCTTTCTGTGTTTCTCGCCCAGCATTTTCATATAGTCAGCCAAATTCCTATCGCCTTGTGCCTTGTCCGCAATACTTTGCAACGCAACAATGAACATATTGGCCTGTTTAAGCTCGTCGCCAAACAGGCCCTCAAGTTCAGGCATTTTTTCAAACAGCACCTCATAAAATTTTGATGTCGCCATTGCGAAATCTAATTCTGTGCCGTCCACCATACTCAGAAGCCTCCGAAGATTTCTCGGAATCTGACCCATATATTCTGCCAAAGCGAAGTCGCGATCAACCAATGAGACAGTCCAGCAGGACCGTAGAGATTTGGGTGCTTATTGAGAGTCCGCTTCTGGCTATTAGCGGACATTTAGCCACCTCGTGATTTAGGTCCGCTTTACCCCTGAAAGCGGACATTCTCGCGGCAGTCAGAAAACGTCTGCTATTGACCCAAAGCGGACATCGCACATTGTTCGGTCCGGTCCTTGCCTTTGCACCCGACTTGCATTCGGACTTCTCTGAACAGGAAAAATTTGTCGGATCACTTCGCCGGTGTGGCGCTAGTACGTCCGAAGTTCATTCATCAATGTTAGGTGAAATCGTCGAAAGAGGCAGCGTCTAAATTTGACAGTTCGGTGTTGCTGAGACCGCTCATGAAGGCGACCAGTTCCACCGAATCGTAGGTGGTGTCGTTGGTTGTCTCCGATATCCGGAAAATGGACGTATCGGTGCTGTCCCCTTGGACCAGAAAGAAAATGTCGCCGGCGGCCTTGCCGGACAGCTTGTTCGCCTCACTTAGTGCCGCGCCTGTCGTCCTGCCGGCGGCGTTCTGGTTGACGATCAAACCGGTGTTCGCGCCCAGCGTGGCGCCGTCGATATTTGTTTCCGCCTGAAAATCCGTGCCGGCGCCGCGCAGGGGCGTGCCGACAAGCGCGCTGCCGAAATCGATGGTGTCGGCCCCGCTGGTGCCGCCCCCGTCCAGGAAATCATTGATAATGTCCGCGAAGTCCAACGACGTGTTGAACACAAAGCGATCGACGCCGGCGTTGCCGGTGAGGGAGTCGCCGTCGGAGGAGTTGCTACCGCCGACGATGATATCGTTACCGTTGCCGCCGCTCAGGATGTCGTCGCCCTGCCCGCCTCGGAGGATATCATTGCCGTCTTCGCCACTCAGGGTATCGTCGCCGGCGCCGCCATAAAGAGTGTCGTTACTACCATTGCCGCCGGTAATAGTGTCATTGCCGGCGAGTCCGAAGATGAGATCGTTGCCTCCTTCATTGCCAGAGTTTGCCGAAGGCGTGGTTCCGTCGATGGTGTCGTTGCCGGTGCCGCCAACAAGGACGTCGTTGCCACTGGTAAAATTTGTTTCATTGCCGGAGGAGGCGTCCAGCGCCAGTGCCCTGGACGAGATATAGAGGCCGGTGTCGCCGAGGAAGTCGAGAGTATCGGCGACGACGATCTCAATCGTGTGCGTGCCCGAGCCGCTGACGGGCGCGACGAAGGTGTCCGGCGCGGTGACGCCGTCATATTCCGTCGCCAGGCCGCCGTTCTTTGTGAACTCACCGACGCTGTTCGGCGAGTTGGAGCCGGCGCGGAAGCCAAGTAACGAGTCGTTGCTGTCGAAGCGAAGGGCACTGGTGGAACTGCCATCGACATATACGGCGGCGACATCGGTAAAGGTCTCGTCAGGGAACTCCTCGGTACCGAGCATCCAGTCGAAGACCAGCCCGCGGACCTCGGTGTTGGTGATATCGAACTCGAATTTGAGGACTGTTGCATCGACCACCTGCTGTGACACCAGCGAGGCGATCTCGGAATTGACCCGGCTGCCGAGGGTGCCGAAGCTGCTCGAAATCGCCAAGCCGGCGCCGCCAGTGAGTAGAGGAGTGGTATTGCTGGTTCCGGGCGTGCCATCGCCGCTGGTGATTAGAATGCCGGGGCTGGCCAGGGTAAAAGTGTTGCCGCCGGCGGAACCCAGCGAAACACTGTTAAACGATACCGCCGAGGCATCATTGACGTTACCCTGGAAGCTGACGGCAGAGGTATTGAGGGTAAACCCGCTACCGAAATTGGCGCTTACCTTGGCCGCCAAGTCGGGGATGTTGACGGGATTGACGGGAGGTGAGTTGAAAAGGTCCTCGAAAAACGGGTCGTCTTCGTCTTCAAAGAAGGGGTCGATAAAATCACTGTCGAAAAACGGATCAAAGTTCGGATCAAAAAACGGGTCGAAGAAGACATCGAACAGGAAGTCTTCAAACGGGTCGCCGAACGGATCACCAAACGGGTCGTCGAAGGCATCATCGAAGGCGTCATTAAAGCCGTCGTTGAAGCCGCCTTCGCTGCCAAACGTTTCTTGGTTGCCGCTTTGGTCGTTACCTTCGCCCGTGCCAAAACCAGCCTGCGTCGGATCATCCGCGACGGCCGTGTCGATGGTGAAGGCGTCCATTATCTGATCGATCGACCCTGCCGTACCAAAGGCGTCCGGATTGGCCGCCATGATGGACAGGGTTTCCGTCTCGACCACGGCGCCTGTGGCTGCTGACATGGCGTCCTCGAGACTGCCACCGGCGGCCAGCGTTTCAGCAAAAGCCTCTTCCGCCGCTTCCTGCGCGTTGGGGCCGCCCGGAACGACTGGACCTTCGCCTTCAATCGGCCCATCGCCTTCGGTTTGAGTTTCAGTATCGGCACCGACTTCGGTCTCGCCGCCGGTCGTCCCCTCGGTGGTATCTCCTCCGGTCGTGCCTTGGGTCTCGTCGCCTTGCTGATCGCCGCCTGTGTTGGTGGCCGCCGTGGGGGTGGGAGGCGCCGCGGACACCGCCGCCGCATAGAACTGACTGACCGCCGCCGCCGGCAAAATCACCGGGATGGATGGCGGCGAAAACGGGCTTGAAACCTGGGTCGTGGCGTTGGGCCGGTTGAGGGTCTGAGCGCCGACCTGGGTGGTAATCACCATCTCGCCGGTCAGGGAATCGCCGCCCTGCTGGCCGCCGAGTACATCGGGATCAAAGAGGATGCCGCCTTCGCCGGCCTCTTCCGCAAATAGCGAGAAGGTATCGGTCTTGCCGATCTTGCCGCCGCCGGCGGTGCCGCGAATACCGACGGTGGCCGTCGGCGTCTTGATGGTCATGGCGTCAACGTCGGTCTTGGCAATCTGGCCGGACACAAACGAGAACACGCCTTCGGCGACGCTGAAGACCGATGTGCCTTCCTGACTCCCCGGATCGTAGACCATCTCGTCGATGATCATGGAACCGCTCTCGGCCAGCGAGAAGGTGGAATTATCGGCGAATACGATACCGATGCTCCCGTCAGCGTCGGTCTCGACCGCATCGCCCTGGAAGATGTCGGTGCCTTCAACTGCCTTGATCTTGGTGCCGTCGGTACGGGTGACGAAGACTTCGCCCTTGGAGACCTCGACTTTGCCGACGGACTCCTCTCCGCCCGCCTGGGCAAGCTCCGTGATTTCTAGGGAATCGTTAGGAATCGGGGGTTGCGGAGAAAGTTCGTTCATGGCGGCATCCTACTATAAACTTCGCCATCTCACCAAATACCTCACTCCGGCGTTATCGGGGATCATTGTTTCAATCTCTGTGACAAAGCATATGTCCGCTTATGGCTACTAGCGGACTCTTTCGGGGACGGTAATTTATGTCCGCTCTTACCCCGAAAGCAGACATTCGGAAGGCCGTGCCGGATTGTCTGCTTATGACCCAAAGCGGACATTGGCCGCCACTATGCCTCGATGAGTTTTCGGACCCTAAAAAGGTTACAGCTGGATGCCCAACAGACAGGGGTTCTGGGCGCGATCAGGCACGGAAACAAGAGTGTAACGACGCTCTAAAAATTCGGCGACGGGCTTCTTTCCGCCGTTGGACTTTTTTTCTCAGCCGCCGCCTTGGATTAGTTCGCAAGGAATGTCAGTAGGTCACCGTCGCTGATCAAGGAATTGATGGCCTCAGAGACGGACTTATTGATGATCTCCGCGTTAGTCTCGTCCGGGGGGACAATCATCACTCGCTTCTCGTTCTCAATTCGGTAGAACCGCTCGAGTATCCGTCCTTCTTTTCCAGCGATGGCTTTCAGCGTCGATCGAGCGTGCAGGATGAAGTCCCAGCCCTGTGAGACGTTGTACTCTATTAACCGGACTTCTACCCTCAAGGTCGCAGCGACAGCTTCGCCACTAATTAACGGTTTAAAACCCTGCCGTACGAGGCCCTCGCGGACCTTACTGCCAATCACTTGCGTCACATCCTGGGAGGTCGTGATCTCCGCCGCGTCGCCGTAGGCCCAGCCCCGATAACCGATGATCGTTGCGCTCCGCTCATCCACAACCGTCAAAGCGACTAGCGTATCATTTCCCTGACCTGACGAGGCAACGGTCAGAACTGGCTCAAGAAACACCCGCTGCGCATCCATGGCCCGCAGTCCACATCCAGTAAGTAGGATGACGGCAAGCAGAGTAAAAATGACTCGCTGAAGGGCATTCATGTCGGTTCCTCTCTCGGACCTCATTCCAATGGCGCGACAGTGGCAAAAAATTTCCGCAGGGCTGCGTATGTTTCGCAGCCATCTTCAGCCTCCCCGCCGATCCGGGATGTTAACGCCTTGCGTCGGACTGGGAGAGCTGGGGTTCAGAGGCTTGCGCCTGGCGCACCTCCTTGAGGGCGGCCAGCAACTGCTTGCGATCGGAGAACTCGGTGTGGGCAATGACTTTGATGTCCCAAATAACAGTGCCCCGGTAATCCTTGGCGATGAAATCCGCCTCCAGGGGTTCCGGCACCCGGTACTTCGCCGGGTCTGTCTCGACGCAAAACTGATTGTCATCGACCCACCACTTTTCGCGGCCGGTCCGTTCGTAAACGCCCATGGAATACTCACAGGAAAAGTCAACATCAACCGAACCATCGGCATGTGGACGAAAGGTCCAATCGGATGTCCCGGCCCGGCCTTTTTGGCCCTCGCACTTATCACCTTGGGCCTCGAACGTGGCGCCGATCATCAAAACTTTGAGTTGCGCATTGGAAAGGGTACGGGCGCCGGGCACATCTCCGGTCAGCTTCGACAGGTCGGACCCGGCGCGAATATCATAACACGCGCGGGAGATCGGTGCCGCCGTGGCGGCGGTGGCAATTGTGGTGAACAACGCGGCGAAGGCGGTGCGCCGTAACGAGACAGCAGACAACATGGCATTGTCCTCCATTTGATAATATGCCCGTACCCTACAGGGCGGGCATCCGCGCGTATGTGAACCGGTTCACACATGTCCGCTTATGGCAATTAGCGGACTGTCTGAGCAGTCGCAAATTATGTCTGCTTTACCCCGAAAGCGGGCATGCGGTGGGGCGTTTATTGCTTCCGCACGAACAGGAAATCGCCGCCGTCGTGACCGGCGTTGCGGACGTCGGAGTAGCGCGGCGTCTGATCGGCCGCGACCATCACCGGGCGGCGGATTTCGTTAAATAGGGCCGTGCCATCCAGCACGGCCTCGTTGTTCCGTAGCGCGCCGATGAAGGCACGGGCAAAGGGAGAGTGACCACTGCCGCCTTTGTCCGCGACCGGCTCCAACCCACCGGACGTGATCGCCACGCGCGCCTGCTTGGAGGCCATGCGGCGCCAGTAATCGCCGCTTTGGTAATCGGCGTCGGTAAATCCGGCGTCGGCGGCGCGAACCAGGGTTCCGGAGAAACAACTGTCGGCGACCACCATGACATGCTTGGCCATCAAAGTCCGCATGGTGTCGGTGACATCGGGAATGGCGACCCAGTTGCGCCGCCGGTTGGGTTTGGCGTCGGCCGCCAGCCAGTATCCGCGGTCCGCTTCCTCGTCGAGCCAGCCGTGACCGCCGTAATAGATCAGCAGGTTGTCGGCGGATGTCAGCGTCTCGCGCAGCTCGTCGAAGGCGTCGATGATGTCGCCGCCCTCCGGGTTCTCCAATAGCGTAACTTTAAACCCGTAATCGTTTTCTAACACCTTGGCGACGGCGCGGGCGTCGTTCACCGCCGTCGTCAGATTGGTCATGTGCTCGTACTTATCGACACCGATGACCAGGGCATGATAGCGGCCGAACGAAACACCCTCGACCAGGGCGAACTTCTGCATCGTCGCAAGTTTGGTCTTAGCCTCTGAGGCATGGGTTCCGAGCGGGTAAAAAGCCAAGTAGTCTTGATAGGCTTCGGTGGAGGGCGCCGCTGATACCGCCGCCCACATCTCGGCCTCGGTCATGCCCGACGCCACCTGGCGTTGTCGGCGAACCTGCGCCTCAAAGGCCTTGCGCTGTTCTTCGAGAGCCGCTTGGAGCCTAGCGACTTCCTGGCGTTTACGTTCAAGCTCTTCGCTCGCACCGGGATCGGCGGCCGCTACCGCCACGGCAGTTGGCGTCAAAGCGTGGGTTGTCGTGCCATTCGGGAAGGTGACCGAGGTGACGTGATAACCGGAGTCGCCACGGGGATCTTCAGTATAGGCTTTTAGGATTATGCCGGAGTCTGGATGGTACCAAATCGTTTGTTTGTATCTAGTCTTCGAAACGTTCCCTGCATTTTCGCCGATAGCATGCTGTTCGATAACATAGGTCGCATATACGCTACCATTCAGCCGCAGATACTCCGTCCCCACCACAACCATGGTAACGATCCAACTCCGCTCCCATTTTGTGTTGTGACCATATGTTGATCTGTCATTCCGCTCTTTGAATTTGATGGTAGTTTTGCTTCCGACCTTCAGCGGCCAGATGGCCTTTAGGGCTTGTTTTGCATTGCTGTCGAAATCTGCACGCCAAAGAGAAACCGTCCCGTGTGAGTAGGCATTGTCCCAATCGCGGCCAAACAGTGCATAGCGCTTGCGCCATTTTCTACCGCGAACTTTATAGGTGATCTCGTAATCCTCACTGCCTGTCACCTTGTATTTGGATGCGCGGTTGTCATCTAGCAGCAGCTTGATAATCGTGCCCTCAGGCAGCCCCTTGTATTCGGCGGGCGGCAGGTTGAGGGTGTTCTCGTCGGCAGACGACGGCATGACGGCCGCAAAAAAAGCGGCCGCTGCGAACAGGATAGCGAGGGCCAATCGTTGGAACCGTCGTGAAAACATCTCTTCCCTCCGGGAATGTGCTTCGTACATTCTGGAAATATTCTAATTCAATTGGGTTGCTTCTACCAATTTTCGGCCGTCCGGTCTGTGAAATGGTTCACTTATGTCTGCTTTTGACCCATAGCGGACATTCGTCGGTTCTTGGTTCAGGTGTCTATTGTCGAAATTTAGGGCATGTGAACTACGCCACAGATCAGATTGTAGATTTGTCCTATTCTGGCCCTATGCTGAACGAATTGGTTTACGGGGGCGGAAGACGATGAGTTTTGGACGCCAGTTGACGACACAGGTTCTCTCGGCTGGATTTATGTTGGCCGCGGCGCTGTCGATCGCTGGGTGTCAAACGATGAGTAGCACCGGGAATATGGAGGCCGTCAAGCGGTCCTGGGAACACGGTATGCATCGTATCCCCCTGACATCTCTTAGGGCCGGTCAGTTTTACGGGCTGACAGAAATCCGCGACAATCCGCAGAACTGGTACAAGCAGGTCGCGCACTCGAAGTTAAAATCAGGCACCAAACTTCCAGCTGTCATTTACCTCCATGGCTGCGCCGGAAATACGGCCGGGCGTGCCTGGGCAACAAAATTTAACGAAATGGGCTATGCATTTTTCGCGCCCGATAGTCTAGCGCGGCCACGGCGGTCGCGTTGCGGCAGCGGGATGATGAAATCCGTCCGTATCCCGATGCGCCTCGAGGAGCTCGGCTACGCGCTCCAGCAATTGCGTAAAGCTGACTGGATCGACCAAGATCAAATTATTTTGATGGGTTCCAGCGAGGGCGCGCAAGCGGCGAGCGCCTACGACGGAAGGGGGGTTGCCGCCATCGTCGTGAGCGCCTCGGACTGCCGGTTCTCAGGCGGTTCGCCGAACGCGCCCGCGGACGTCCCGGTGCTGAACATGGTGGGCGGCCTTGACCTTCGGGGCGGCGGTATGGGCTGCTCGATCACCCGTACAGTCGGTGGATCGATAGCTTTGAGAATTAAAGATGCGGGTCACAAGCTACCGAGTTTTCCACGAGCCCGTGAAGAGTTGGAGCGGTTTCTTGCAACGTGTTGTGGGTACAAATCCACCAATGCAACTGCCGCAAATGGAGCCGACGTTCCGATTAAAGGTGACGACATTACAATCGGTCAAAGCGTCACTCGCAAGGTTCCAGCCGTAACTGAACCGGCCATATCTAACCAATGGGTAAATTTCGGCTTACAGATCAAAAACGGTCACGTCTACAGAATTACAGCAACGGGTTCGTGGACAACGAATAGTGAAATCTGCGGATGGAGTGGGCCGGATGGCGGATTAGGACCATGCTCAACACCACGTTTAATCTATCGGGATGTCGATAGCTCGTACTCGGCGTTGATAGCAAAAATTGGCAATGGTCCAGCGTTCTTAGTTGGCAGTGGTATTGTTTTCACTGCCGACAGAACCGGGAATTTATTTTTTAGAATGAACGACTCGTATGGGACTTTTGACAATAACGAGGGTTCGGTTACGGTTAAGATGGCTCTTATTTCCTCGCCATAATCAACTGCGTCAGTCTTGACGCGACTATGTCCGCATTTGGCTATGAGCGGACTCTTTGTCGATTGACGATTTACGTCCGCTTTGCCCCCAAAAGCGGACATCTGGAGGACCGTCGCTGAATGTCCGCTTATGACCCAAAGCGGACATTGGCTGGAGCGTCTAGCGCCTCCTCACAAACAGGAAATCGCCGCCGTCGTGGCCGGTCTGGCGCACATCTGAATATTGCGGAGTCTGGCTCGCGGCGATCATGATCGGACGGCTGCGAACGGGAATCCCTATCTAGGGCGGCACAGTTTGAGTATGATTGCCGCGGATTTGAGGGCTATTTGGGAAAGGTCAGATCATTCTTAATGATTCAAGGGGAGGCTTAAATTTGAAAAAGTTAATTAAATTCTCGCTATTGCTGACCTTGGGGTTGATGTTCTCATTCAATGCTATGGCCAAGCAATATTCTGTCATCGTCAACAGTGGCAATGACTTTGCTGGTGATGCAAAAAATTTTTATCTACTTAATCAAGGTTTTGGGCATTGGCCAAATGGAACAGTAGTGACTCCATATGACCTAAAAACTGCAAAGGACCTTAAGTTGGTTATTGTTCGAGTTGCCTTCATCAAAAGCTTTCTTAAAATGTCATCCGCATCTGATCTAGATCATCATTGGATTTCTCGAAAAAGTAAGGGGTTTACTAGAAAAGCGGAGAAAAAATCTGACTTCTCATCAATTCTTACGTTTGTTAAGAGAGAGAAAGGTGGAATTGGTTTCGTTCCTAGGGACATGGCTAAAGGAGTGAATGTTCTAGCGACTTTTGAGGTAAAATAATTATAATTAAATTTAAGAAGAAGAAGCGTAAGTGACGAGCGGCCTTCCCCCGACAGCAGGCATCAAATAATGGTAATGGCTATCAAACCGGCCCGGCGGGGCTGGTTTTTTTATTCCGGGCCACGTCTGCGCTTTGAGCCGATAGGGCAACCTGCTACGGACACGCGTTGGGGAAAATGTCCGCTACTGGCTATTAGCGGACATTCAGCGCCCTAGCGATTTATGTCCGCTTTGCCCCCGAAAGCGGACATTTTGGCGATGGTCGTGAAATGTCTGCTTATGACCCAAAACGGACATTCGTTTGTTCGAGATCAACAGCAATATGTATGCTCATTCCTTTAGCGGAATTCGCCTTGCTAATTATCTTGAGTTTCTAGAAATGACTTGAACAGGTCGATCGGTTTCAACAAGTAGTCATCCGGCTTCCATTCGCGAAGTGCGAGGGCAATGGCGTCACTGCCGATAAAATCGAAGCCCGCACAGGTCGCGGCAACTGAAAGGCTAATAGTCTTCAGACCGTAAACGTGACTATAAATACCACGCGCGTTCCACTCCGCCGCGAAAACCTCCAGTTCCTCCATAATTTCTATTTCCGGACGGTTGTCCGTTCGCAGGTCTATTCCCAAGGAGAAGATTTCATTGGCAGGCACATGATCGAAGCGTTGGAACCCAGGTTTAACTCGAAGCAGTACACCGTTGCCGAACGGCTTGACCCGTTGAACGGCCACGGAGAGTTCGTCGTGAAGAACTTGGTCCGGCGGTCGAATGATTTCAAAATAGACAAACTCGCGGACCCGCCGGATTCGCTGGTTGAGGAATTCCGTATAGGTTTCGGCCGTGCTAGTTTCGGCCAGGGTCTCGTAATGAACCGGAATGAGGAACTTACCCAAGTGCTCATGGTCTAGGTTGGCCTCCAGTTCCTGGGTTGCATTGTGAAGCACTTCGAGGTCGAGGGTATGAATGCTTCCGTGGCTCGTGAATTGATTGGCAATGACCTCTTCGGGAACGATTTCACCCTCACCCACGCTCCAAAATGGCTCACACAGGTAGCTGAAGATGGCATTGCCGCGCACGTTCCAAAGGGGGAAATAGCTGAATTCAGCGTCGCCCAGTATCAGACGCGCTGTTTTGGCTGGAACCGATTTGCCTTCCTCATTTGACCGCAGTGGCAGGGCAATTTCAACTGCCGCCAACTCCGGCTCATTCCGCCAATACCGTAGGTCCGATCCATTCTCTTGATCATCGCCCTGAATGTCAGTGTCCGTCTTTCTCGAAGGTGTCTCGGTGTGCTCAAAAATGAGACCATCCTCTTCCATGCCGATGGGGCATGATACCCGGATCACATTAGCTTCACCCATGATGCCGACTAGTTGAGCCGCGAGAGTGATTGCGAAGTCACCGTCCAACTCGGCCAAAACCAGATCTCCGGGCTCCGGAGATATGACGAGATAACTGGCGTCATTGTAACGCACGCATATTCCCTCCGGTCCAAGACGCGCCTCGATTTCTCGGCGGATCACGCGAGCCATCTCCGCACCGACTTGCATCCAACTTTTACCGAAAGTCGAGCGAAGCTCATCCCAGCTCACGAGGCGAAGGGCGGCGAGCTCGTGCTTTTGGGAGAGCATCGTGCGGAGAATCCGCCACAGGTCTGAACCCTGTTCACTCATTCCCGCCCCATCAGTGCCTGACGGGGAAATCAGAATATTTTTGGTTCTCATTTTATCCATGTTGAAAGCGCATCACGAGTCTGGGTGCGGGCTTGGTTGAACAAAACTGCATAGTCCGAATTCTTACTGAAAATTAATCCGTATGATGCGTCTCTGTTTGAAACGACAGGCTGTCCGAGGGTGGTAATTTCAGCCTGTGGGTTCAGGTTGAAACCTTGTCCGTAGGCAGACGTCGACATATTCCATGAGCTCGTCTTCGGAGAATGGCTTTGCAAGAATTTTATCGGCGCCAAATTCGTCAGCCAACTTTAGAAAATCAAGGTTCTTGGTTCGCCCGCCGCCCGAGATGGCGATAATCTTGAGGTTCGGATAGTCGGCCTTTAACTCTATAATCGTTTCCACACCTTCCTTCTCCGGCATGATAATGTCTGTGATAATAAGGTCGAAGGGATTGGCATTCTGAGATGCAATCGCTTCGTTTCCGTTTTCCGCTTCAGTAATTTCGTGGCCGGCAGTTTCCAATATTTCGCGGATGGTAAACCGCGCGAGTTCCTCGTCATCAACAACCAAAATTCTTGCCATAGCAGACTTCCCTCAGATTTTTTGAGTACGTTAGTGTTTATGAGTCTATTTCTTTTTGTTCGAATTTGCCCTCCACCAGCGGCAAAAAAATCTCGACCTTGGTCCCCTTGCCGGGCGTGCTTGAAATATCTAATGCGCCGCCATGCTTGGAAATGATGCCGTGAACCATTGACAACCCTAAACCCGTGCCCTTGCCCACACCTTTGGTGGTGAAGAACGGGTCTCTGGCTCGGGAAAGGGCTTTTTTATCCATCCCGCAGCCGTTGTCCTTAACTACCAGCTTCGCATATTTCCCTTTATTCAGACCCTGAATCGAGGCCGCTTTCTTCTTGCTTACTTTGAACGGAGAAAGAGACACCTTCATCTCGCCCGCATGGCCGTCCATAGCATCGGCGGAGTTAGAGGCCAAGTTCATCACCACCGAAATTATTTGCGCCCTGTCAGCGAGCACGGTTCCAGCACCCAATTTCAGGTTATCGGTGATTCTGACCGTCGCCGGTAGGGTTGAACGCAAGAGTTCCAAGGCTTCTTGGATGGAGGCATGAATGTTGATGCTTTCCAGTCGTGTTTGCTCTCGGCGGCTAAAGGTTAGGATTTTAGCCACCAGTTCCTTGGCACGGTTGGCGGCCGAAACCACCTTATCAAGGCGTATCCGATCTCTGCTGTCTTCGGGAAGTGCTTTGCGGGTCATGTCGGTAAGTGCGAGAATTGGTAGCAACATATTGTTGAAGTCATGCGCGATGCCGCCAGCGAGACCACCAAGGGATTCCATCTTCTCGGCTTGCTTCAGCCGATTTTCATCCTCAACCCTCTGAGTGATGTCTTGTGTGGCACCGAGGTAGCGGGTGATTGTGCCGTCCGGTCCGACGATTGGCGAGACGGAGGCACCGCTAAGGTACACTGACCCATTCTTCCGCTTATTGCGAAGCGTACCGTGCCATACGTTGCCCGACGTGATGGTGGCCCAGAGCTTTTCGTAGACGGCGTCGGGCGTCTCGCCGGACTTCAATAGACTTGGGTACTGGCCGATGACTTCTTCGGCAGAATAGCCGGTGATCTCGGTGAATTTATTATTCGAATATTCGATGATACCGTTGGTGTCGGTGATAATAACGGCGCTCGGTGTCTGCTCGACGACTTGCGAAAGTCTACGGATATGGTCCGTCGCTTCCCTGCGATCAACGTCCTGACCGATTTTCTTGGCTATCTCATTGATAAGATTCCGCTCCTCCTTGAGGAATGGACCCTCGTCGAGTTTTGCTTTTTCTTCTAGGTAAAAGACTTCAATCCCGCCTACCTTCTTCTCACGGATGGTGATGTCACTGTTCTGCCTCCATACAGTTTCCTTAAAATTTTTCGTTGTAACTTCCAAATCATTTAGGGTAATCCGAGAGCAGGTGATTTCAGGATATTGCCAGGCAGCGGTGAGAGCATCGGCAGTCTTTTGAATCCTTTCCTCAAATCCGGCGTCCGAGAAATTTAGGATTTGCGAAATAGAATAAAGGCCCGTTAGTTCCTTGATGCGTTCGCCAAGATCACGGGTTCGTTCTAGTAATTGTACTTCGGTCTGTTTACGTATCCCTACCTCTTTGGCTAGATCATTCCGAGAGACGAAGATGGCGTCGAGTTTTTCTGCCATGTCGTTGAATGAGGTCGTGACGTCTCCGATTTCATCCGCATTGATTAACTCTAGGGGCTTTTTCCGATTACCTTCGAATTTCTGGATGCCATCACGAAGATTTCTTATTGGCAGGATAACCCGCTTCGCCATCACCGACCACAAGACCGTTAATACGGTCGTCAAAAAAATAAAAAAACTTGCAATTGCCCACATGGCACGCTTGTTAGATTGTCTGTGATTCAGTCGCGCAATTTTTGAGGAATGGGCCGCCTGAGACGCCAAATACTGAGTGGCTATCAAAAGCTCCCCGGCTATTCGTTTTTTCATAGTTTGGTAAGCCGGGTCGATTTTTCTCCCGTCAAGTAGCTCCTCTGATAATTTGATGACCTTTTCAAACAATAGGAGTGAACGAAGATAGTCGCGGCCAAGAGAATCATTGCTAAGACTATAGGATAGGTCAAAATTGCCCATTTTCTTCAATAATATCCCCATCGAGTTGTGCCTCTGGCGCCACTGTTCTTTCGCTCGAATCTCTTGGTAAAGCAGGTATTCGCCGGTCAACGTCGTTAATTGATTTGCCCCGTTTTCGAACGCCCCAGCGATACTAGTGTAGCTATCTATCAATTTAATATTTTTATACATGCTCACGAACCACCAACTGCCGCCGATACTGACACTAATCAAGACGGCCACGCCGATGGCGAAGATTGATGAGAGGTTGAAGGATCTCTTAGCCACAGGTTTGAGCATCCTTTTCCGCGGGTGCACGTCAGCGATAGATCGTTATGTTTTCAGGTTTTAGCCGCTCAAGTGCATCCAAATACAGGTAATCCAGATAGTTGGGAATCATCCTTTGATCTATATGGCCGGCCGCAACCGCCCACCTGGCTTCACTCTCTAGTGTCGTGATCAGCCATTGGTGCATAGTGATACCAAAGGTGAAATCAGACCATACGGACTTGATGAAATTGTGGTCCTGATCGATGCGTTGGGCGACGATGTGTTGAGTTTCTTCTGGATTGTCGTTGATAAAACTGACGGCCTGGAGCAAGGCAGCGAGAAATTTTTCAATGGTTGCTGGGTGAGAGGCTACAAAACTTTTGAGTGCGATGGCGTTGAAGGTTTCGGTGTAGTTTCTTTCATGGGGGATCACTACAGCTTGGTTGCCGAGTTTTACTCTCGTGAGGTAAGCGTACGGTTCCCACACGGCGATGGCGTCAACCTTTTTGCTTGCGAGGAAAACAGGAGCCTCTTCGGGATCAATGTGGACGACCTTCACGCTCGACGAATTGACCCCCCCAAAAAGAAGAGTCTGATCGAGAAAAAATTGCGCTGACGTGCCGGTCACGGTTCCCACCCGCTTGCCAACCAGGTCTTTGATAGTCTGGATTCCGGAATCCTTGTGGGCGACAATCTTAGTGTCTTTATCAGACGACACGAAAGAGCAGATGATGGAAAAATCAGATCGCGTCATGCTTTTGAACATGACCACGACTTCCGATGACGTGGATATGTCAGCCTTGCCCTCAAAGATGGTTCTAATCGCACGATGGCCACCACTGACATCCTTGATGGTAACGTTGAGGCCGTTGGCTGCAAAAAACCCCCTCTTCTGGGCGATGATCACGGGTGCCGATAACGGGGTCAGAGCCATCGCCACCGTCAGCGAATTCTTTTTCGCCGCCTCGGCCGTAGAGGTTGCGGAGATTGCAAAAACAGTAAAGTTGAAAGCAGTGATAGCCATCAACGTCACGACAGCGTAAATCAACCGTCCAGCAAACAATCTATCTCTCGACAACTTCATCTGGCTTCCTTCAACAATGCTTTTGAGGATTGGCCGGCACTACCTGCCACCCTTACCCGATTTTGCTGCCGCAATCAGCAATTTGAACATGTCGATGGGCTTGGGCATAGACTCTTCGGGCTCCCACTCGTTGAAACCTTCGGCGATGGCGTCACTGCCGATGAAGTCGATGCCAGCGCAAGCAGCGGCGACGGAAAGGTTCATTTCCGTCAGGCCGTGAACGTGGCTGTGAAGCCCACGGACACCGGCCCTGGAGGCAAGGGTTTCCAGTTCAGCAATAATCTCGTTTTCCGGTCGAGTGTCCAGACGCAGGTCTATGCCGACGGAAAGAACGTCATCCACCGGCACATTGTCGAAGGCGTCGAAACCGGTGTCCACCCGCAACATGACGCCCGTCCCGAAGGGTTTGATCTGCCGAGCCGCTTGGCCCAATTCGTCTCCCGCGACCGCCGTCGGCGGTTTGATGATTTCGAAGTAGGCGAATTCACGGACCGACCAGATTTTCCTATTGCAGAATCGGATATAGGTGTCGAGCGTTGATGCATCGGATAGCGTGCTGTAATGGACAGGAATCAGGTACCTCATCAACTGGTATTGATCCAGGCCCGTTTCCAACTCGTCGGTCGCCTTGGCCAGGGTCTCAAGGTCCAGCGACAATGTCCGTTTGGGGTCGCGGAACTGTTCCTTGAGGGCCTCCTCAGACAAGGCCTCGCCAGAGCCCAGGTCCCAGAAAGCTTCGAAGAGATAACAGAAAACCTCACTCGCCCTCACATCCCAGAGCGGAAAGTGGTGGAACTCGACGTCACCCAGGATCATGGTTTGGGCGGGAGCAGTGTCGGATGCCGGTATCGGTTCCTCGGTGCTCTCCTCAACAATTTCCGCCTTCGGCTTGCGGCCTGTCTCGACGTTAACGCGATCGAATGCAAACCCTTTGTCCTCGATGGCGACAGGTTTCCACAACTCGATCAGATCAGCGTTTCCAAGAACGCCCACCAGTTTTGCGCCGACGGCCTCAATAAATTCGTTTTCCAGGCTATCTAAGAATGGATCGGACGGGTCTTGGCAGATTACCAGGAAACTGAAATCATCGTAGCGAACGCAACTGCTTGCCTCCGCGAGGCGGGTTTCGATCTCACTTCGAAGAGTAGTGGCGATATCCATGCCCATTGTCGGCCAACGCTTGCCAAGAAACGCCCGCAGCTCCTGCCAGCGCACCAGCCGCATGGCTTCCAGTCCGCAGCCTCCCGAGCTAGCCAGTCTTACCAACGGCCAGCCATCGGAGCCGAGACCAACCAGTCCATCGGACTCGGTCACGATGGCGGGAAAGACGGTGGAGGATTGTGCCTCTGTTCTCACGACATCCATGATACCATTCCGAACAGCCATACATGAGAAATTCAGAGGTTTTATGGAAGGTAAACCTCTCATTCAACTAGAGTTTTAACACTTAAGATTATATCCGAAAACGATTGCAAGCCTTTGACTTAGATCAAATAAAGTTTGATGTGGATCAAGGAGCCCGAGGGGATAGTTTCTATTATCAGGGGTTAATAAGGAAATTCTGTCATGGCGCGTATTCTGGTTGTTGACGATGAGGAACTGGCCCGTTTCACCATACGGGAAATCCTCACCAAGGCAGGGCACGAAATCGACGAGGCCCAAAACGGTATCGAAGCAATTGAATGCCAGATGGCCGAGCCGTTCGACCTCATCGTCACCGACATCATCATGCCCGGAAAAGATGGTGTCGAGATGATCGCCGAGTTGAAGCAGGACGATCCTTCGATATGCATCTTGGCGATCTCGGCCGGCGGGCCGACTGGGGACTCCGATTTTCTAAAACGCGCTGAAAGCGTCGGCGCCGATGACATTCTCGCCAAACCGTTTTCAGAAGAGGAACTGGTCGAAAAGGTGGACCAGTGCCTGCAGGATCGTCCGAGGGAATCCTGATGCCAAACTTTGGTAAACGGATGAGCCCGCTTCGCGATGACCACGGCGAGTCCTTGCGTAGGCACCATGGCCTCCTAAAACCGGAAACCGAGTCTTTGAGCCCGGACGCAATTTTGAAGATTTCAGAGCCCGAAGATGCCGCTCCGAAAAGCGAAATATCAGAACCAGCTCCAAATTCTGATAGCGATCTAGAAGAGCAACCAAGAATTTCGAAAGGACGTCCTGAGTTCGTCGAAGACGTCAAAATTAAGGTCTTCGAAATTCTCGTCGATGAGCTGGACTTGATTGAGTTTGGCAAACTGGAGGAGGACGTTAAACGCCAGGAAATAACTATCTTGGTTGAAGAAATCATTGAAAGCCTGAAACTGAAACTCTCGTTTGAGGAAGAGGCAGAAATCAAGTCGGACTTGATTAGTGACCTTCTTGGATTGGGACCGCTGGATATTCTGACTTCGCGGGATGATATCAGCGACATCATGGTGAACGGATATGATCGGATTTACGTCGAACGGGCAGGAAAGATCGAACTAACCAACGTTCGGTTCCGTGATCAGGTCCAATTGATGAACATCTGTACGCGGATTGCGGCCAGAATCGGTAGGCGTGTGGATGAGGCGAGCCCGATTTGCGATGCCCGCCTGGAAGACGGGTCGCGCGTAAATATCATCATTCCGCCGCTGGCCATGAAATCTCCAATACTGACGATACGCAAATTTTCCCGTCAAAAAATAAAGCTCAATGACCTGGTGTCTTTCGGCGCACTTTCAACCGAGGCCGCCAAGGCATTGGCAATTTTTGCTCACTGCCGATGTAATATTCTGATCTCGGGCGGAACGGGTAGCGGCAAAACTACTTTGCTAAACGCGCTCAGCAACGAAATCGATCACGGGGAACGAATTATCACCGTGGAAGATACCGTCGAGCTACAACTTCAGCAGCCCCACGTCTGTCAGCTCGAAACGCGCCCCCCTAACCTGGAAGGTGTCGGTCAGGTAACGCAACGTGATCTGGTCATCAATTGCCTGCGCATGCGGCCTGACCGGATCATTGTCGGCGAGGTTCGAGGCGGTGAGGCCTTCGACATGTTGCAGGCGATGAACACAGGTCACGCAGGATCGATGTCAACCATCCATGCCAATTCACCGCGCGATTCCTTGACGCGGCTCGCGGATATGGTTGCTCTAACTGGTTTCGAAATGCCACCCGAAAACGTGCAGAAACAGATCACCTCGGCAATTGATCTGATTGTTCAAGTTGAACGCCTTCACGATGGCTCGCGTAAAGTTACCTACATCACGGAAGTTATCGGAATGGAGGGAAGTGTCATCACGCTACAGGACATTTTCACCTTCGAGCTGGAAGGCGAAGACGAGAAAGGCATGATTCAGGGTGAATTGCGGGCGACTGGTCTGCGCCCTCATTTGGCGGAGAAGGCAGCCAAGTACCGTCAGGAGAGGGAGCTTATCGAAGCCGTTAGGCGGCCGGAGTTTTCGGAATGATTTCGGGGCAGACGTGGCCCTTTACATCTATTTCAGGTATCGCTTTTTACGACTCTCGGATAAAAAACATAACCGTTTAGGTCTCTTCTGCAGCCTTCTCAATTTTGTGAACGTCATACTGACCGGCTATGCCCGTAATTTCGTAGATCGGTGCGGGCTGACTCAGCCCCTTCAGTTTGACATTCAAATGACCCGAAGTGTGAACGATTTCGCAAACATCATCGAATGTTGGCTGAGAGGTGAAAATCTGACCGCCGTCAGCAATGCCTTCGATCCTGGCCGCCAAATTCACGGTACTCCCGATAACGCTATATTTGACGCGCATCTCAGAACCGATATTCCCGGCCACCGCTTCTCCGGTGCTCAGTCCGATTCCCATTAATAGATCGGGTAGGCCTCGGCCCGCAATCTCTGCGTTGACTGTTGGCATGGAGTTCTGCATTTCAATTGCACAGGCCACTGCGCGTGCTGCATCATCGGGTTTGGAAATGGGAACGCCAAACACGGCCATGATGGCATCGCCGATGAAGTTGTCGATGCTGCCGCCGTATTTCATGACGACATTCGTCATTGTGCTGAGGAAAACGTTGAGGGCGTCAACCACCTCTTCCGGTGACAAAATTTCTGACATTGGGGTAAATCCCCTCAGATCTGCCATCAGGACCGTGACAAGGCGGCGCTCACCACCAAAGGTCAGTGGGCCGTCGTTGCTCAGCACCGCCTCCGCAACCTCGCTAGTGACATACTGACCGAACACCTTGGTGATGAACTCATTGCGAAGATACAGGTCCTCGTACATTTTGCCTTTTTCCAGCGTTATCGCAAGTTCACCGGCGATTTGCATAAATAATTCAACATGCTGGTCTTTGTAGGTGTCTGGTTGTTTGCTTGAAAAGAAAATGAAGCCAATGACTTTGTCCGCCGCCACCAACGGACATGTTAGGCTAGCTCGGATGCCTTCTTTCACGATTAGCTTCGTAGAGGGCGACTTAGGGTGATCCCGCAAATACTCTTCCAGGTCATTGATGATTCTGGGAACTCGAGTGTCCGCAATGGTTTGTAGGCTGCTGCCCTTGAGGACTGCTGCGTAACCTGTGTTTACCAAAACGGGCTCGTATTCAGCGCGGCCCCACTGGGATCGAACCAGAGTCTTTTCCGATTTGCCTTGCTCGATCAGGGCAACGCCAATTCGATCATAAGGAATAAGTTTCCGGAAGTTTTCGTAAACGTGATTGAGCACTTCATCGAAAAACACACCGGAATTGACGCGCTCGGTAATCTCACTCAACGCCTTGATCTCAGCAAATTTATGATCCAATCGGCTGCTGAGCGCGACGAACGCGTCGCCCATGTCCTTGACCAGGACGGGACCCAGATTTGAGAATTCCCGGCCTGCTTCTTCCGGAACGATATCGATGGCGGCGCGTCGGAAGACCTGCGTACGCCGATTGTCCACTTTACCCGTTTCGTGCGCCGTCAACTGTTCACGCAACGCAACGATTAATAGGTTCTGCGAATCTAACCGGGATTCAAGCGCGTTGATTTCCGCCCTGAGATGGCGAGAGGTTTCGTCGTGGTTGGCCATCGTAGTCTCGTAGAATGTATCAAGATGGTGTGGTTAGCATCCGCACATTATGCGGGACCTTTGTCGCCGCGCCTAGTCAAATCCGGTGTTGATCGCTTAGGGAAGCTATGAGGTCTCGGTTTAAAATCGTCACGTAATTGAGGCACAGCGAGAATTATCTTTCGGTGAGCAATTGAAGGAGACGATCCAACGACCAAACTAAGTGCCTTCTGACCTAAATTCAGCGACCTGATGTCCGCTTTTGGCTATTAGCGGACATTCCAGTGATGGGCGATTTGCGTCCGCTTTACCCCCGAAAGCAGACATTTGGAGAGCGGTCGCGGAATGTCTGCTTATGATCCAAAGCGGACATCGGAGATTGATCGCGAACGCCATAGTCATTCCCAGTCATTGCTGCGATAATTGAAAATGATGTCGTTACTTCCCGTGAACATGCTGTCAAATTCGCGGTGGACAGTCCTGTCCATTTTGCTTGCGTTGTTCATGTGGTTCGCCCTGCCGGTGCAAGCAAAGGAACTAAAGGTCGGCTTGGGAGAGCTCGATTATCCTCCGTTCTATTTCGTGAAGGACGGGACCCTGCACGGTGCGGCAATCGAAATCGCCCGGCAAGTGTCCAAGAAATTGGGGCATACGCTCGTTTTCAAGCGCTATCCGTTCGCTCGGCTGCAGGCCATGCTCAAGCAGGGAAAGATCGAATTGATGATCCTCTACTTCAAGACGCCAGACCGGCAAAAGGATGCTGTTTACACCGACTTGCCGCACATCTATGAATCGAGTCACTTGTTCACCGTCAAGGGGGCCGAGATTTCCTTCGGGGGAGCCTTGGCCGACCTCAATTCATACAGTTTCGGGAACGTTCGCGGGTATTCACACGGGAAGGACTATGACGGTGCGGATTTCCTCAACAAACACGCGGTTCGAAATGAGCAAACCTTACTGAGGATGCTCATTGGCGGGCGTTTCGATATTGCTGTCGGAAACAAACCGGCGATCCTTATGTACGCGAGACAGAAAGGCCTGGACGATAAAATCACCTTTCTGACCCCGACCATCGATGAGGGGCCGAACTATTTCGCCTTTTCCAAAGCCCGCAGGGATGCTGAAGAGCTGGCCAAGGAGTTTTCGTTTGCAGTTCAGGAGTTCATCGACACTGGTGAATACCGTCAAATATTAGAAAAATACGACTTCGACGTTCCCGGCGGCTGATCGGCTAGCGGGACCAGCACAAGAACCACGGTCAACGGTGGTTCACCATCGTATTGTGTTCACCGACATGTCCGCTTCTGGCTATTAGCGGACATTCAGCGGCGTTGTGATTTGTGTCTGCTTTACCCCCGAAAGCGGACATGCCCACAGGCGGTAAGGAGCATTACAGGAGATATAAATCCTTATTAAGATTTATAACCTATATTTATTGACAATGGACCTATTTCTCTTTATATTGTTTTGTCCCCGGCATTTCCGGGAGGGTCACCCGGTGGGCGGCCATGCTGTTGGACATTGTGAATAGGATTAGGCTGTCGATCGATCCCGAAGCGTTGGCAAGACCTTTCGGGCTCCTCCGGGGGATAACCTGGACTTACGCCGCCCGACCGGGCGACGGTCCCGGAACATTGTTCGGCAAGATGCCGCAAAACCCCGATCCGCTTGGATTACCGGCAAATTCCCGCACCCAATAATGAGGACAAATGTAGACATTTGTGGACATTTCCGAGGGGAATCGGGGGTGTTTTGTTTGTTATCAAACGGTTAGTCCGTTTGAACCGGGCTATTACGGGCCGTTAGAGGCGTTTCGATGGCGTTTTGGGGCTTGTGGGCGGCGTTTAGCAGCTCTTTCCCTTCCGGGATAACCTGGACTTTCGGGGCTGGCCAGGATTTGGCCACCGGCTTATATAGAAGCCCATGGACACCGCTGAAATTTTCTCACCGCCGAAGCGCCCGCCTGTTTCCGGTGGTAAGCCGTTCAAGCTGTCGTCTGAGTACGTTCCAGCCGGCGACCAGCCGGAAGCCATCGAAGAGCTGACGGCCAGCCTGCTGGGTGGCGAGCGCGATCAGGTTCTGCTCGGTGTTACCGGATCCGGCAAGACCTATACCATGGCCAATGTGATCGAGAACCTGGGCCGCCCGACCCTGGTCATGGCGCCGAACAAGACCCTGGCCGCTCAGCTCTACGGTGAGATGAAGGAGTTCTTCCCCGACAACGCCGTCGAATATTTCGTCTCCTATTACGACTATTATCAGCCGGAAGCTTACGTTCCGCGCACCGACACTTACATCGAGAAAGACGCTTCCGTTAATGAGCAGATCGACCGCATGCGCCATGCCGCGACCCGGTCGCTGCTGGAACGCCCGGATGTGATCGTCGTCGCCTCGGTCAGCTGCATTTACGGCATCGGCGCCGTCGAGACCTATTCCGAAATGACCGTCACCCTACGCCCGGGATTGAGGGTCGACCGGTCGGAACTTCTCAATCGCTTGGTGGCATTACAGTACCGGCGCAACGATACGGCATTTTTCCGCGGCGCCTTTCGGGCCAAAGGCGACATTGTCGAAGTCTTCCCCTCGCATCTGGAGGACCGGGCCTGGCGGATCAGCTTGTTTGGCGATGAGGTGGAGGCGATCTGGGAAGTCGACCCACTGACCGGCGAGAAGATCGGCACCTTGGAAGAAGTGGTCGTCTTTCCCAATTCCCATTACGTGACGCCGCGCCCGACCCTGCTGCAGGCCATTCCCGGCATTCGCAGGGAACTCAAGCAACGGTTGGCGGAACTGGATGCCGAGGGAAAGTTGCTCGAGGCGCAGCGCCTGTCCGAGCGAACCACGTTCGATATCGAGATGATGGAGACCACTGGTCACTGCGCCGGCATCGAGAACTATTCCCGCTACCTGACCGGCCGCGCCCCCGGCGAGCCGCCGCCGACGTTGTTCGAATACCTGCCGGAGAACGCGCTCCTTATGGTCGACGAGAGCCACGTCACCGTTCCGCAGATCGGCGGCATGTACAAAGGCGACTACAGCCGCAAATCGACGCTCTCGGAATTTGGTTTCCGCCTGCCCAGTTGCGTCGACAACCGGCCGCTCAAATTCGAGGAGTGGGGCCACATGCGCCCGGAAACGGTTTTTGTTTCCGCGACGCCGGGACCTTGGGAGTTGGAACGGACGGGGGGTACGTTCACCGAACAAGTGGTGCGGCCGACGGGACTGATTGATCCCCTGTGCATCATTCGGCCCGTCGAGACCCAAGTTGATGATCTGCTCGGCGAGGTTCGCGACGTGTCGGCGAAGGGTATGCGGACGTTGGTCACCACGCTGACCAAGCGCATGGCCGAGGACCTGACCGAGTACCTTCACGAGCACGGTGTCCGGGTGCGCTACATGCATTCCGATATCGAGACCCTGGAGCGCATTGAGATCATTCGCGATCTTCGTCTCGGCGCCTTTGATGTTCTGATCGGCATCAACCTGCTGCGCGAGGGATTGGACATTCCCGAATGCGGCCTGGTCGCCATTCTCGACGCCGACAAGGAGGGCTTCCTGCGTTCCAAAACGTCACTGGTGCAAACCATCGGCCGGGCGGCGCGAAACATTGACGGCCGTGTCATCCTGTATGCCGACAAGATGACCGACAGCCTGGAATACGCCATCTCGGAAACCGACCGCCGCCGCGAGAAGCAGCAGGCCTACAACGCCGCCAACGGCATTACGCCCGAAAGCGTCAAGAAAGGCATCGCCGACGTCATCGATAGCGTCTATGAGCACGACTACGTCACCGTCGATACCGGCGTTTCCGGCAAGACGGAGTTGGTCGGCCACAACATCGCCGCGGTTATCGAAGACCTGACCGAACGCATGAAGACCGCCGCCGCCGAGTTGGAGTTCGAGGAAGCGGCCCGTCTCCGCGACGAGGTCCGCCGCCTGGAAGCCCATGAACTGGGCCTCAACCGCCCCGGTACCGCCCCAAAGGTCGCCTGGCGCCACAAAAAGGGCGGCAAGAAGACCAGGCGGGGGCCGTGATGCAACGGCTTTACTGACAGGGCGGGTCTCTCGTAAACTCTGTTTCAGGAGTTCACTCTTCAGGGGGTAGTTATGGACCTGGTACGTATCATTATTGCTATTTTCCTGCCGCCGGTGGCCGCGTTTCTCACGGTCGGCATCGGCCTGCATTTCTGGCTCAACCTGATTTTGACGCTGTGCTTTTTCGTACCCGGCATGATCCACGCGCTGTGGCTGGTGGTCTCCAAGCGCGGCGACCGGGCGGCGGCCGAAGTGCCCGGCGGCGACAGCTAAAGCTTTACGGCGGAAAACAGGAAGCGGTTGACGCAAAAGAAATAGGCGCCCTCGGCCTCCAGGCGGTCCAGGTCGTCGAGCCAGGCCGCCGCCTGTTCGGCGGTGACGACTTCAAGTTCCTTCGCCGTTTTGGCCATATGTTTGGTCATGCCGGTGGAAAATGCCCCCGGCGACCGGCTCGTGTTGAGGACCGGGATGGCCTCGATGCGGGTCACCGCAAAACCCTTATCGCGAAGCATCGGGCTCAAACGGCCCGGCAGGTTGGGGCTGGCCGCCTTGGCGTCCCAGGCGGCGAACATGCGCCGGGTCAATTCAGGATCGGCACTGTTGACGACGGCGCCCCGCCAATCGGTCTCAATGACGGCGAGCCGTCCGCCCGGCTTGAGCGCCCGGTGGATATCAGCCAGGGCCGCATCCACGTCGGCAACGAACAAAAGCAGTTGCGTACAGGCGGCGGCGTCGAAATCGCCGTCTTCCACCGGCAGGCCGGGTATTTTTCCTTGCCGCAAGTCGACTTGATCCATGCCGGCGCAACGTTCCCGTCCCAGGTCCAGCATATCGGCGCTCAAGTCGATGCCGACGACTTGTCCTTCCAGACCCACTTGCAGGGCCATGTCGTGGGCCAGGAGGCCCGACCCGCAGCCGACATCCAAGACCCGCTCGCCGGCCCTGAGCGCCAGGGCGTCCAGTGTACGGATGCGCTGGTTGACGATCTCCGGAGTCAAGTAACCGCGATCCACAGCCGCTGCCGCCTTGGCGTCGAATTTGACCTCCTCCCCGGCGTTATCCTTGGCCAATCGTCATCCCCCCAGCAACTCCGGACGGACAACCCAGCTTACCGACCAGCCGCCGCCATTGTCGCCGCGGTCGACAGCGACCACGGTGCCGGGCAGGAAATGCACGACGACGTTGTCCTCATCGCCGGTGACGAGCCGCGAGACCAACCGGCTCATGTAGGGTAGATGGCCGACAATCATGACATCGCCCTCCATGCCGCCGTCTGGCCAGGCCTCGATGACTCCATACAATTCTTCGGTCGGGTCGTTCGGACCGATAGAGCACGGACAGTCCTCGACGACCCGTCCGGGCCCAAGAACTTCCGACAGCAGTAGCGCCGTTTCCTGAGCCCGCAGCTTGCCAGAATGGAACACGCGGGCGACGGGCAGCCTGGAGCGACCCAAAAATGACGCGATCCTACTGATATCATCTCGCCCCGATTGACTCAGAGGACGTTCCGGATTCTCGTCCTTGGGAACACAGGTGCCGTGCTGAACTAGGTAGAGACGCATGGGTGACAATTCCTTCCTACAGACTTGCTCATGCTAACAGAATTTGCCCCGCTTTGCCCGCCATACGGCTTCTGTCAGATGGTAGCGGCGAAACCTCTCGACTCCGTCAAAGTCCTCCTCAGCGACTATCATCCCCGCTGCCTCCAGGATACGGCACGACCGATCATTCGTTTCCAATGCCACAGCCGACACCTGCTCAAGGCCAAATTGTCCGAAACCAAAATCCAACGCGCCGTTAACAGCTTCCGACGCCAAACCCCTGCCCCACCAATCTCGGGCAATGGCATAGCGCAGTGTCAGCTCGCGGAGTGTATCGCGGCGGGCGAAACCGCATTCACCGATGAATACGCCCGAGCCGCTGTCGGTTACAGCCCACATACCAAGCCCATTTTCCCGCCACTGGGCTACGTAACCGTTCAACATTTCAGCAGCAGCCGCTGCGCTTATGGCGCCGACCGTGGTTCCGGTCATCGCAGCCGGGTCGCCGCGCAGCAAGGTGAATGCTTCCGCGTCGCCCTGCGACATGGGCCTCATGGCCAGCCTTTGTGTTTTAATCTCGCTCACCTTTTACAACCCCAAACTAAAAAACGCGGCCCTAAGAGCCGCGTTTTTTATGAAAACGAATATAATCTTCAGGTCATGCCGACGCGGCCGCGGCTACCATGGCTTCGGCGATACGTCGCTCGGCCTCGGCCGCCGTCCGGCCCTCATCGTCTGCGTCCGCTTCCGCCGTCCGTGCAGCGTCAAGGCGAGCTTGGGCATCACCCTGATCAATATCCGAGACCGGCACGGCTTCCTCTGCAAGCACCGTGCAGCGTTCCGGCGAAACTTCTGCAAATCCACCGGCGACGAAAATCCGGTCACGGACGCTACCTTGTTCGTGGATGTCGATGGTTCCCGGCCGCACGCTGCATATCAACGGCGAGTGCCCGGGCAGGACACCAACATCGCCCTCGGCGCCGGGAACGACGACCATCTCGACGGACTCAGAGAGCACCAACCGCTGCGGCGAGACCAGTTCAAATTCGACCGTTTCGGCCATACCCATGTTTCCCTTTGCTCGACGCCGGGCCTAAGCCGCTTCGGCCGCCAGCTTCTTCGCCTTCTCAATGGCTTCGTCGATGGTGCCGACCATATAGAACGCGGCCTCCGGCAAGTGATCGTACTCGCCTTCGACAATGCCCGTGAAGCCCTTGATGGTATCTTCGAGGCTGACCAGCACGCCCGGCGTACCGGTGAAGACTTCGGCGACGAAGAACGGCTGCGACAGGAAGCGTTGAATTTTCCGCGCCCGCGCGACGGTCAGTTTGTCATCCTCGGATAGCTCGTCCATGCCGAGAATAGCAATGATGTCCTGCAGCGACTTATAGGTCTGTAGGACCTGCTGGACACGGGTGGCAATGTTGTAGTGCTCGTCGCCGATAATCCTCGGATCAAGAATTCGAGAGGTAGAATCAAGCGGATCGACGGCCGGATAAATTCCAAGCTCGGCAATTTGCCGACTAAGCACTGTGGTCGCATCCAAATGCGAGAACGACGTCGCCGGGGCCGGATCGGTCAAATCATCAGCCGGGACATAAATCGCCTGCACCGACGTAATGGAGCCCTTGGTCGTCGAAGTAATCCGTTCCTGAAGGGCGCCCATATCGGTTGCCAGCGTCGGCTGATAGCCAACAGCGGAAGGAATTCGGCCCAACAGCGCGGACACTTCCGAGCCAGCCTGGGTAAAGCGGAAAATGTTGTCGATGAACAGCAACACGTCCTGGCCTTCCTGGTCGCGGAAGTACTCCGCCACGGTCAGTCCCGACAAGCCGACACGGGCACGGGCGCCGGGAGGCTCGTTCATCTGGCCGTAGACGAGCGCTGCTTTGGAGCCGTCGCCTTCCAGGTCGATAACGCCGGATTCAATCATCTCGTGATAGAGGTCGTTGCCTTCACGAGTCCGCTCACCAACACCGGCAAACACCGAATAGCCGCCGTGGCCCTTGGCGATGTTGTTGATCAACTCCATGATGATAACGGTTTTGCCCACGCCGGCGCCGCCGAATAGGCCGATTTTACCGCCCTTGGCGTAGGGGCAGACCAGATCAACGACCTTAATGCCGGTGGTCAGAATTTCCGACTCCGTCGACTGTTCGATGAATTCCGGTGCCGGCCGGTGAATGGGCAGCGTCGATTTATTATTGATCGGGCCGCGCCCATCGATGGGTTCGCCGATAACATTGAGGATACGCCCAAGTGTTTCCGGGCCGACCGGCATGGAAATCGGACCACCCGTATCCGTAACCTCCAGCCCCCGCTGCAGGCCCTCGGTCGAGTCCATGGCCACCGTGCGCACCGAGTTTTCGCCCAGATGCTGCGCCACTTCCAAGACCAAAAGCTTGCCGTTGTTGTCACAATGGAGAGCGTTCAAAATATTCGGCAAGTCCTCCTGGAATTGCACATCGACGACCGCACCCATGATCTGTGAGACAGTTCCTACATTATTTTTAGCCATCGCTGATTGCTCCTATTGCCTGTCAGCGTTCAAATACAAATACTCAAAGCGCTTCCGCGCCGGAGATGATTTCAATCAGCTCCTTGGTGATAAAGGCCTGTCGCGTACGGTTATACGTAAGCGTCAGGGAATCGATCATGTCGCCCGCATTCCGCGTTGCACTGTCCATGGCCGTCATTCGCGCGCCATGTTCGGATGCCGCACTCTCGAGCAACGCCTGGAACACCTGAACTCCAGCATTCCGGGGCAACAACTCGGCCAGAATTTCTTCTACTTCCGGCTCGTATATATAAGACGCCGAGGGCCCGTCATCGGACGCATCTGATTCGTCCTCGTCGACTGGCACGGCGAAAGGGATCAATTGCTGCTCGGTGACAATTTGCGTCATGGCCGATTGGAAGCGGTTAAAGACGATGGTGCAGACGTCAAATTCATCATTTTCAAACATGGCAGTTATCTTGTCAGCAACGCCAACGGCTTCCGAGTATTCAATCCCGCGCTTACCGAGTCCCTGTACGACGTCTGTAATCAGATCGCCAAACTCGCGTTTGAGACTATCGTTACCCTTGCGGCCGACGCAGAGAATTTTCACCGTCTTGCCTTCGCCCTGAAGTTCCATCGTCATCTTGCGAATTTGGCGAATGATTGAGCCGTTGAACCCACCGCACAGACCGCGATCAGCCGTGAAGGCGACCAGGAGATGGATGTCATCCTTGCCGGTGCCGGCCAACATCCTTGGCGCGCCTTCGGCCCCGGCGATTGACTTGGCAACGGACCCGAGCATGCGCTCCATACGCCCGGCATAGGGCCTCGCCGCTTCCGCCCCCTCCTGCGCTTTGCGCAGTTTGGCCGCAGCCACCATTTTCATGGCCGAGGTGATCTTCTGCGTCGATTTGACGCTGTCGATCCGGATCTTGAGGTCCTTAAGATTAGGCATCAGGCTTTATCCAAGATAATTCCGGTTGATCACGCGAAGGTTTTGACGAAGCCTTCGAGCAGCGTCTTGAGCTTGCCCTCGGTTTCTTCCGAGACTTCTTTCTCACTTCGGATGGCGTCGAGAATATCGCTGCCCTTGGTCCGAATTTCGTCGAGGAACTGGCCCTCAAACCGAGTCACATCGCCGACATCAATCCCGTCAAGGAAGCCGTTAACGCCGGCGAAGATTACCGCCACTTGCTCCTCGATCTTTAGCGGCGAGTATTGCGGCTGCTTGAGCAACTCAGTCAACCGCGCACCTCGGGCCAGAAGCCGTTGCGTTGATGCATCCAGGTCGGAAGCGAACTGCGCGAACGCCGCCATTTCACGGTACTGGGCCAACTCAAGTTTGATCGAGCCGGCAACCTGTTTCATGGCTTTGACCTGGGCGGCTGAACCAACCCGGCTCACGGACAGACCGACGTTCACCGCCGGGCGGATGCCTTTGAAGAACAGCTCGGTCTCCAGGAAGATCTGGCCGTCGGTAATGGAAATAACATTGGTCGGGATATACGCCGACACGTCACCGGCCTGGGTCTCGATCACCGGCAATGCAGTCAGCGAACCGGACCCTTCGTCCTTATTCATCTTGGCCGCGCGTTCAAGCAGCCGCGAATGCAGATAAAAAACGTCGCCCGGATAGGCTTCGCGGCCCGGCGGGCGGCGCAGCAACAGCGACATTTGCCGATAGGCGACAGCCTGTTTCGACAGATCATCATAGAAGATCACCGCATGCATGCCGTTATCACGGAAGTACTCTCCCATGGTGCAACCCGTATACGGTGCAAGAAATTGTAGCGGCGCCGGGTCGGAAGCCGTCGCGGCGACGACAATGGAATACTTAAGCGCGTCATTATCCTCAAGGGTTTTGACCAATTGCGCCACGGTCGAGCGCTTCTGGCCAACGGCGACATAAATGCAATAGAGCTTTTCCGATTCGTCGCCGGTCTCATTGATGGTTTTTTGGTTGATGATGGTGTCGATGATCACCGCCGTCTTGCCGGTCTGGCGGTCGCCGATGATCAACTCCCGCTGGCCGCGGCCGACGGGGATCAGTGAATCGATGGCCTTGAGTCCCGTTTGCACAGGCTCATGGACCGACTGGCGGGGGATGATGCCCGGCGCCTTGACCTCAACCTCAGAGCGGGTGTCGGAATCGATCGGCCCCTTGCCGTCAATGGGATTACCGAGACCGTCGACAACGCGGCCAAGGAGCCCTTTGCCGACTGGCACGTCAACGATGTCACCGGTTCGTTTAACCGTGTCGCCCTCGCGGATGCCGCGGTCGTCGCCGAAGATAACGATACCGACATTGTCCTGTTCCAGGTTCAGGGTCATGCCCTTGATACCGCCGGGAAACTCAACCATTTCACCGGCCTGAACTTGGTCAAGGCCGTGAACGCGGGCGATACCGTCACCGACGGAAAGTACTTGTCCAACTTCTGCGACTTCGGCTTCGGAGCCGAAATCGGCGATTTGCTTCTTTAGAATCGCGGAAATTTCCGCGGCACGGATTTCCATTATCCGACCCCTTTCATGGCGAGTCGAAGCTTACCGAGCTTCGTTCTCAATGAACTATCAACCATTCGCGAACCAACCTTGACGACTAAACCGCCGAGTAGGCCAGCATCAACACTCTGTTCAATGGCTACCTTGGTCCCCATGGCCTTTTTCAGGGACTCTCCGATGGCCTCGACTTGTTTGTCCGAAAGCGCAGCCGCCGACACGACCTCAGCCGTGGTCTCTCCGCGGTGGCTGGCAAGTAACGCCCGATACCCCCGGATCATATCCGGCAAGGCGAACAGCCGCCGGTTCCGCGCCACAACGCCGACAAAGTTACTCGTCAGGTTGCCAATCTTCGCAGCATCAAGAATAGCGGACATGGCGTCGGCCTGATCATCGCGCGAAATCACAGGCGAGCGGATGAGGCGGTTCATGTCCTCACTGCCGTCGATCATGGCACCAATGGCGTCCAGATCGGCCGCGACCTGATCAAGTTCCTTGCCGGCATCCGCCAGCTCAAACAGCGCCGTCGCATAGCGGCCCGAAAGGCCGGTGGCGCCAATAATTTCCGATGACACCTGGGAGCATCCCCTTACATTTTTTTCTTTGAATGGCGCCAGAGACCTTGCTCTATCCAGCCCGACTGTCGCCATTCCCCCGCCAAGGAGTTCCTCGGCATTGAACGCCGCAGTCGTATCATACTCAATCCGGCCTTGCAACTAGACTCAGAGCCTCTTTCCGGGCTAGTAAAATGGCGGAAATCCGCTGGTCTAGATGGCATTCTGAAACCCCTGCCGCGCGACATCGAATGGCCAGGAGTCAATCCGCCAGGAGTCAATTTCAGGGCCTGTACAATTTTTGCTTTTGATGTGACAGCTGTCACTGTGGCATTCGCAAATGGCGCTATGATCCCGGCCTTTCCAACGCCATCTGCCAATAGGGGGGTAGAGTTGTGGCAAAACGGAATACGAGCTTGCGCTTCACAGGGCGCAATACGGAACAACATTTGACGATAACGACGCCCGACGGCGTGGCCAACCTGGGACACCTGCGCGTCCTCGTCATCGACGATAACTGGTTTGCCCGGCGCCTCATCAAGAACGTGCTGCAGGCATTCGGTATCTGGAACGTAACCGAGACCAAGTGTGCGGTCGAAGGCTTGGGACTTCTCCGCGAGCACACGTTTGATTTGGTGCTTGTCGATGATCGCATGCCGGCCCTTAGCGGAACTCAGTTTACCAAACAGGTCCGTGCTGGAAGCGCCTGCGCCAGTGCCAATATCCCGATCATCGTCGTTTCCGCCCATACCGATGAACCACGTGTACTCAAGGCGGTCGCCGCCGGTGCGCAAGGGTATTTGGCGAAACCGTTTACGGCCAAGCGGCTTTATCAGCGAATCCTCTCTGTCATCGACACCTCCAACGACAACAACCCGGTTTCCCGGGCCGCCTGATCGGGCTTTACGGCGACGATTAGAGGAAGCTGTAGGGATCAACATCAATCTGTACCCGAACATTGCGCGGCCAGCGGTTCCGCCCCAGCCATTGACGGACTACATTTTGTACGTTCACGGACTTCGCCGCCTTTAACAACAGCCGCCGACGGTGGCGGCCTCGCAGCAGCGCGAGAGGCGCCGGGGCCGGACCCAAAACTCGAACCCCGTCACTGGCCGGCGCTGTCCGGCCCAGCGATCGAGCGGTTTCGTCAACAGCGGTACCGTTCGGACCCGAGACTATCAACGCCACCAAACGCCCAAAGGGAGGCATGGCGATCTCGCGGCGCGAATTGGTTTCCGCTTCCAAAAACCGCTCCCGATCCCCCGAAGTCAACGCCGCCATGACCGGGTGGTTGGCCATGTAGGTCTGCAGCAAGACCTTTCCGGGGCGGTCGCCGCGCCCAGCGCGTCCGGCGACCTGATAGAGAAGCTGATAGGTGCGCTCAGTGGCCCTGAGATCGCCGCCGCTGAGGCCCAAATCAGCATCAACAACGCCGACCAGCGTCAACAGAGGAAAGTGATAACCCTTGGCGACAATTTGTGTGCCGATGATCAGGTCCGTTTCATGATTTTCAATACGCGCGACCAATTCGGCCGCCGCCCGGGGCGAGGTGATGGTATCGCTTGCGGCGAGATCAATACGTACGCCGTCAAATGCGGCCTGCGCCTCCTCGACCAGCCGCTCGACGCCGGGACCGCAAGCGGCCAGGGTATCCTCTTTGTCACAAGCCGGACACCGTTCCGGCAGGTCGACGTTATATCCGCAGTGGTGACATTGCAGCCGCCCGAAGCGACGATGCTCGACCAGCCAGGCGGTGCATGTCGGACACTGGAACCGGTGGCCACAGGTTCGGCACAAGGTCAGCGGAGCATAGCCGCGCCGGTTCAAAAACAGCATTGCCTGCTCGCCCGCGGCAAATGTTTCCGCCAATTTCTTTTCCAGCGTCGGCGACAACCAGCGTCCCGATGCCGGCTTGTCCTGGGTCATGTCAACAATCTCGACATCGGGCATGGCGGCACCGGCATGGCGGTCCGGCAGATGGACTTGGCCATAGCGGCCGTCGGCGACATTAACCACGGTTTCCAACGACGGCGTCGCCGAGACCAATGCCACGGCGATGTCACTCAGATGGGCCCGCACGACGGCCATGTCCCGAGCATTGTAAATAACGCCGTCTTCCTGCTTGAACGCGCTTTCGTGTTCTTCGTCGACAATTACCAAGCCAAGATCGGGGAATGGCAGGAACAATGCCGAGCGGGCGCCCACCACCACGTCGACTTGACCCTCGGCAACGGCACGCCAAGTCTTTCGCCGCTGCCCAGCACTCAGATCGGAATGCCATTCCGCCGGTGGACAGCCAAAGCGCGATTGAAACCGGGCTAGCCATTGAGCACTGAGCGCAATCTCGGGGAGTAAAACCAAAACCTGCCGGCCTTGCTTGAGCGCTGCGGCAACGGCATCGAAATAGACTTCGGTTTTCCCTGATCCGGGAACGCCGTCCAGCAACGTCGCCGAAAAACAATCCCCGTTGACTTGATCGACCAAATTATCGGCTGAAGCCTCTTGATCAGACGACAATACCGGACCGGCCTTATCCGGGTCGGGCCGGCCGGTGACGGGACCAGCGGACATGGACACGGTGGTCAAACCACCGGCTTCAACCAATCCCCGTACTACCGAGGTTCCCACCGCCGCCTCGCGCGCCAAATCGGTAGCTGTTCGCGGCGGCCCGTCAGCGACAGCGAGAACCCGCTCACGGGCGGGCGTTATGCGAAATTTTGGCGGGTTTGAGTTGAGAACAAATGCACTAACCGGTTTTGGCGGATCGAGGGCGGCGGGGACACTCATCGCCATTTTCAGCACCGGACCCAGGCTGCTCAAGGTGTAGGCCGCGACCCACTCGACAAACCGGCGAGACACTGCAGGTAACGGCGGACAATCTAGTCGGGCAGTGACATCCTTCAACCGCTTTTCATCTATATCGCCTGTTCCGGCGCCCCAGACCACGCCCCTTGCCTGCCGGCCACCGAGCGGGACCGACACGAAATCCCCATCAGCCACTGTCATCCCTTCAGGCACCCGGTAATCATAGGCGCCGGCCAAGGGTAGCGGCAGGAGCACACTGACCCGGTCGCCGCCGATATGGGCGGCTCGCTCGGAATCGGTGCTGGGAGGAATTTCCGTCATCGTGTCAGGTTCTTCGTTGCGGTTTCATTCGTCTGGTATAATAAGCGATTCGCGGAGCCAAAGCCCTAGAGAAGGAAACGGCGATGAGTCAGCAAACCAAGGATGCTCCGGCCCCGGAAGCGTCCGCCAAGTCCGAAGACTTGAAAGCCCTGTCCGAGCCGGCGATCGCCGATTACCTGTGCCGCCACCCGGATTTCTTCGTTCGCAATCCGGACGTGCTGGCTTTGATGACGTCACCCGACCGGTGGACCGGCGACGGCGTTGTCGATATGCAAAGCTATTTACTGGACCGCAACCGGGTCGAGATCGACGACCTGCGCAACTGCGCCCAAGAGGTGATCGAAAACAGCCGCTCCAATATGTCGACCCAGACCCGTATTCACGCATCGGTTCTGGCCTTGCTGAACGCCGCCGGCATGGACCAACTGATGCGGGTCGTCACCGAGGATTGGCCGCTGCTGCTCGACGTTGATCTTGTCACGGTCGTGTATGAGCCGGCGAAAAGCCGCCTGCCCTTACTGGTCTCCGCCAATATCGGCCAACTGAATGCGGGAACCGTCGATGCCCTGCTCGGCCCCGACGAGGACGTTCGCCTGGTTCGCGATATGAAAGACGATGGCGCCATCTTCGGCTCCGGCGCCGGCATTGTCCGCTCGGCGGCCCTGGCGCGCCTAAGGCCGAACCAAACCATTCCCACCGGACTGGTCGCCTTCGGATCACGCGGCGCGGCGTTCACACCGGGCCAGGGAACGGAACTGATCGGATTCCTGGCCCGCATCCTTGATACCTCCATTGGCCGCTTGATCGAGGCGGCATAACGGCGGCGGCCGTGATCGGATACCCCGCCGAGCCGGCTGTCATCGCAGCGATTGAAGACTGGCGCGATTGGCTGATCCATGAACGGCGCGCTTCGCCCAATACCACCCAGGCCTATAGCCACGACCTGGCGGCTTTTCTCGGCTTCGTCGCCAATCATATCGGCTATTCGCCGGGTCTGCGGGATCTGGCTGATCTCCGCTCCACCGATTTCCGCGGCTACTTGGCCAAACGCGGCGCCGACGGCCTGAGCCGAACGTCGACGGCACGGGCGGTCTCCACCCTGCGCGGATTTTATCGGTTCCTCGAGCGGCGCGGGTTGGCGGCCAACAGCGCCATTGGCGCGCTGCGAACGCCCAAGGTACCCAAGTCGGTCCCAAAGGCGCTGAGTCAAGAGGATGCCAAGGACGTAGTCGCCGCCATGGACGCAATCGAGCCGTGGGTGGCGAAGCGCGACACGGCGCTGATGCTGTTGCTGTATGGATGCGGGCTGCGTATCGGTGAAGCCCTCGGCCTCAACCGCGCAGACGCGCCGGAGCGCAACCTTGAGACCGACAGCATGACCGTCACCGGTAAGGGCGGCAAACAGCGCGTCGTACCGGTGCTGCCGGTGGTCGCGTCGGCGGTCGCCGATTACCTCGACGCCTGTCCATTCGATCCCGGCGGCGATGGGCCGTTGTTTGTCGGCGTGCGCGGCAAGCGGCTGAACGCCGGCGTTGTTCAGCGCCGCATGAGGGAGGTCCGCAGGCTGCTCAATTTGCCGGAGTCGGCGACACCGCATGCGCTCAGGCATAGTTTCGCCACCCACCTGCTGGCCGACGGCGGCGATCTTAGGACCATCCAGGAACTGCTCGGCCATGACACGCTGTCGACCACGCAGCGCTATACGGATGTAGATGTCGAGCGGTTGTCCTCCATCTATGACAACGCCCATCCCCGCGCCCGCCGCAGCTGAGGGCATCACAAGGTAACGACGATCTTGCCGAAATGGCCGGCGCCGCGCATGTGGTGAAAGGCGCCCCGGGCGTCGTCGAATTCAAAGGCGCGATCGATCACGGGATGTAGGTCATGTTCGCAAATCGCCTGGTTCATATTTTCGAACATCCGCCGGCTGCCGACATAAATGCCCTGCACGGTCAGCGATTTGCGCATGATATCGACTGGGTTCACCATACCCCCGGTGCCGGTCAGGATACCAATCACCGAAATGCGGCCGCCGACCCGCGCCGCCTGAATGGATTTGCCCAACGTCCCCGGACCACCGACCTCGACCACATGATCGACGCCAATGCCGTCCGTCATCTCCAGGACAGCCTGCTCCCAATCCGGCGTATCGCGGTAGTTGATGGTCTGCCAAGCGCCCATGTCCTTGGCGCGGGCCAGCTTATCGCTGCTGGATGACGTGACGATAGTCCGCGCTCCCCGGAGTCCAGCGAACTGCAGGGCAAAGATGGAAACCCCGCCGGTACCCAGCAGCAGGACCGTATCGCCAGCCGCGACGTTGCCTTTCTCAACCAGGCCATGCCAGGCGGTCAGTGCCGCGCAGGGCAGGCAGGCCGCCTCCTCATATGACAGATGGTCGGGGATCGGCACGACGCCGTCAGCCGCCAGCACCACGCCCTCGGCCAAAACGCCGTCAATGGCGCCGCCGAGCGCGCTGGCCATGGCGTCAGCCGTAATCGGGCCGTCCGCCCAGCGCTGGAAGAAGGTGCCCATAACCCGCTCGCCGACCTGCACGCCTGTAACGCCCTCGCCGACGGCAACCACGTCGCCGGCGCCGTCGGAATTGGGCACTGTCGGATAGGGCAGCTTGCGCGATTCCGGGTCTTCAATGGTGGAGAGATCGCGGTAGTTGATTGACGACGCCCGTATCCGCACCCGGACCTGGCCCGGTCCCGGCTCCGGATCAGGCCGCTCCGCGACTTCCAGGGCGTCGATGCCGTCGGCGCATTGAATCTCGTAGGCTCTCATTCGTCCGCCCCCTTCGGTCTATCTCGTAACATGGCCAAGGCAATGGGACCAAGCGCGACAACGGCGCCGGAGAACACGAACGACCAGCCCCAGGAACTGACGGTATCGCCGCCGATGCCTGAGACGCTGGTCAGATCCAGAGCAACCCCGAACATCAGCGGCCCGGCGAAGGAGCCGATAAACCCGATGCTCGAATGAACGGCCATGGTGGCGCCCCGGTAACCCTGCGGCGCCGCCGCCACCACGCCGGCGGTGACCGATGAGGATTCGCCGGTAATGGTGCAGGCGTAAATCATGATCAGCACGACAACGAGCCAAAACGGGCCTGCGGCGGAGAAACCGATGACGCAGGCCAGGGCCGCCGAGGTCCACTGGATGATGGTGATGGCCCGGTGACGGCCGATGCGGCGCGACAGCTCATTGCCAAGTACGCTGGACGGCAGGCCCAGCAAATTGGCGATGGCGGCCCAGGCGGTGGCGGATATCAACATGCCCTGGCCGGGATGGGCGGCGGCGGCGAACACCAGGAACGCCACCAGCCACGACCGATAGACGAAAAGCTCGAAGTTATGAACCGTGTAAGCCAGGACGTAGCCCATGGCGGCGCGGCAGCGCAGCACCGGACGGAAATCCAACAGATGGGTGCTCGGCGCTTGATGCGGCCGGGGATCTTCGCGCGGCAGCAGCGCCACGGACAGCAAACCGCCCAAAATCGGCCCCGCCACGGTCGCGCCGAAGGCCGTCTGCCAGTCCCAGGCGGTGGCGATCTCGCCGGCCATGAAAAAGGATATGGAGGTACCGATACCGAAGCTCGATGTATAGAAAGCCACGGCGCGGCTGTTGTCGCGGCCCGGGTGCAAGTGTTCCAGGTGATCGGTCAGCAGTTTCAGGCCCGGCATATAGGAGCCGGCCAGGCCAACTCCGGCCAGGGTGCGGAACAGCATGGCCGACCAGAAGCCATCGGTAACCGTGGCGAATCCCAGGCTGGAAAGCGCGCTCAACCCCAGACAGAACAGATAGATTTGACGCGGCGGCATGCGGTCGGTCAGGCTAACCAGCACCGGCACGGCGAGCAGGTAGCCGGCGAAGTAGATGCCGCTGATCCAGCCAGCATCGGTCTTGGTCAGGTTCCATTCTTCAATGAAAGTTGGCAGCAAGGCCGGAAAGGTGGCGCCGTTGGCCATGCTCAACACTTCGGCCACGCACATGACGATGATCAATTGCACGGGGGTGGGTGTCCGGCTCATGCGATGATCCTATGCGGCAATTGGGCGCGGTCGGCAACACATGATAATCCGCTGCGGCCTCCCGAAAACCTGCAATTGGCGGTCAAAAGCCCGGTTGAAACGGGCCAACCTCTTGATTTTAAATGAAACACACCCGAACCCCGTTGGAAATGTCTACATATGTCCACAAATGTCTACATTTTCCGCTGCCGAAATCAGACGCGGCGCCTTTGCCGCCGCCGGTTTCGGGCTTTCCGCCGGAGTTTCTCGATCAGACTTCTTGCTGACGCCGCCGGCAAAGCCGACGAGCCGGCCCTGCAGTTCCACGGCGCGGGCCGCGGAATAGAACTGATGATCCTGCAGGGCGCGTCGGTAAACCACTTCCAGCTTGCCGACCAGAGCCTCGCGGCGGCGGGCGTAATTGCGGCCGAGCGCGGCCTGGATTTCCTCGATACGGGCAATAATGCGGTCGTCGCTCAACAGCCGCGACCCCTGTTTTCGAGCCGACGCCGGGGCATAGCCGGCCACCCGCGCCGCATCAGCGGCGTTGGCATAGTTAACGAAGGCATGGCAGAACCGTTCCTGCCGGGCAGTCAAAGATGTCATGATCGTATTCCCTTATTACACCAAAAAAGGTATAATAGCCTATTATAAGCTAATTGGCAAGAAAAACGAATAAAAAGGGAACAACCATTCAGATACCTTCCCACTTGCCCAGGGCCGCCCCGACCCCGGAAACGTCCGCTTTGCCCCCGAAAGCGGACATTTTGGCGATGGTCGTTAAATGTCTGCTTATGACCCTAAGCGGACATTGGGAATCACAAGTTATCGATATACTCGACGACTCTTTCAATGGTTCTATGAAGGCGTGGTGCTGCCCTATCAATTTCATTCCAATCTTCTGCCCTGCCAGCTGATTCAAGGGTTTCGCATAGATCGGCCAGATTAGTGGCACCAACGCTACGGGCTGACGATTTAAGCTTGTGCGCCGCATCCGCCACATTCTCAGCTGAGCGTTCGGCTAATGCGGCCTCAATTTCACTAACGTTGGATGTCGCGGGCGCCACGAAGTCCTTGAGAATTTCCTTGAAGGTTGTTTCGTCGTCGCCAAAAACGCTCTTCAGAGCCGTGGGATCGACGGAAGCTTTTTCTTCGCCGGATACGGTCGCATTAGTACGCTTCTCGCCAGATCTATTTTCGTCCGTTGCCGCACTGTCTGTGGTTTGAGCTGCCGGCATCCATTTCCGCAATACTGCCCTCAATTTTGGCATCTCTACTGGTTTCGACAAGAAGTCGTCCATGCCGGCATCGTAACATCGCGATACTTCCGCCTCCAATGTGCTTGCAGTAATGGCGACGATGGGTAAGCGTTTGTCTTTACCTTTCTCGGTATCCCGGATTTTTCCCGTCAACTTAAATCCATCCATTACCGGCATGTGGCAGTCCGTAAGTAAAATCGCGTAATGTTTGGATGCCATTGCCTCCAAGGCTTGTTTGCCATCGTCGAACATTTCGACCGCGTAGCCCAGAATGTTGAGTTGCCGGCGGATGACATCTTGGTTGGTAACATTATCCTCGGCGACCAAGATCAGGGTTCCGGCTGCCTCGGCCGCCTCAATTGTCGGGGCTGTCTTAGTCTCAAAGACAATTTCCTTTTCGTCATAGGTAACATCCGGGCTGGCGCGGCCCGCTGCGATAGCGACATTTCTAATATAGGGACCGCGCCGTACGGGGTCCGAACCGACAAAGACGGTGTTGCGAATTTCTTCACTGCCTGTCTTAAGGCGCCCTGCTGTCGTCAATACAAAGCGTGTATCGGCGAGGTCTTTCTCCTCTTGTATTGCCTCAATCACTTTCTTACGGGAATCTATGGACCAAGCGGAACCCAGTACAACAACATTGAATGGCGCGTTCTGGTTGGCCGCATCGAGAACCATGGATTTCACGGTTTCAATTTTCCCGAACGTTGTTACATCGGCGCCAGAATGGCGTAGATAGTTCGCATCGAGCTCGCGCTCTTCAGCATCTTCGCCCACGGAAAGGATTTTCAACTCGGAAAGATCACAGCGGTCACTCTTGATTTCATGATCTTCGGCAACCGGCAGGGTGAGTGTTACCGTGAAAGTCGAGCCTTCTCCCAGCGCACTCTCAACTTCGATTTTACCGCCCATCAACTCAACCAAACGCGCACTTATCGTGAGACCGAGTCCGGTGCCGCCGAAGCGGCGCGTCGTCGATGTCTCGGCTTGGGAGAACTCCTCAAACAGGTTGTTCTGGCTCTCTTTTGTCATGCCGATCCCTGTATCAATGACCTCAAACCTAACGGCGTTGATATTGTCGTCTTGAGTTTTACCCCGAAAGGCTCGGACCAGGACCCGACCTTTGTCCGTAAATTTGACCGCGTTGCCCGCAATGTTGAACAGAATTTGTCGGATCCGCACTGGGTCACCAAGCAAGGCATCGGGGATTTTGGGATCGACGTGGATATTAATCACGAGGTTCTTGCTGGCGGTATTCGGCGCCAGGGTTTCAGCCACTCCCTCAACTAAATCACGGATTGAAACCGGAACTTTTTCAAGATCGAGCTTCCCGGCTTCCATCTTGGAGAAATCCAGGATGTCGTTGATGATGGTCAGAAGCCCGTATGCGGACTCCTTGACGGTCCGCATCATATGGCGCTGATCTTCTTCCAGCTTGGTCTGAACCAGCAGGTCGACCATGCCGATGATGCCGTTCATCGGCGTACGAATCTCGTGGCTCATGGCAGCAAGGAATTCGGCTTTTGCCTTTGTCGCTTTCTCGGCGTCATCGCGTGCAACAGCCAATTCAACTGTCCGCTCTTCAACAATATGTTCCAGATTATCGTGGGTATCAGCCAACTCCTTTTCCGCTCGCCGGCGCTCCGCGTTCTCTTGTTCGAGGGTGGTAACTTTATCAATGATCGAATCTCGCATGGCCTCAAAGGATTTGGCCAACGTTCCAATCTCGTCACTCCGCTCGGTGTCGATCGATTGCTTGAGGTTTCCTTTACCCATGGCGTCCGCGGTCGCAGTGAGTGTACGGAGGGGACGGGTGATCCCGACGCCGATGTAAATGGCGGTAATCATGCCAAGAATGACGACGAGGGTTGAGACCAATATAGACATGACAAGTGACTTGTTTAATGACTTTTCGGCCGCCGGACCCAATACATCCTGTTCATGCTTGATCGCCAGTTTCAGGCGTTCGATGCGGCTTGCGACATCGGGGCCAATTCTATCGAGCTCAAATGTAATCAGGTTATTTCGAGTCGTGATAATTTGATGGACTTGACCAAAAGCCTGCAAGTAGCTCTCTGTGTTGGACTTCACCTCTTTGGCGAGTTTCTGCCTCTCGAGATTCTCGAGTTCGGCGGCAAGTTTAAGCTGGTTGAATTCAACGTCGCGAAATTCGCGAATAGCCCGGGCCCGGGACGAGTTATTGTTTTCAATCAAAAAGCGGTTTGCGTAGAGCCGCCCGAGCAAAAGGCTGCGGAGCGTGATACCGGCCTGATAGGCGGCTATTGTATCGCCGTCCTTCAGAGCGCTCGTCATGATGGCGGTGAGGCTTCTTTCAATCTTCGGTCCAATGACGTTGAGTGACCCAACAACAAGATTGTCGCGCTCTGTCTGAAGTTCCGTCACTTTCTTAAATTTTTCGACGTAACGCTTCAAACTATCTTCCAGGTCGGCCAGCAATATCTGGCGGCCGGAGTCCTCTCCAGCCAGTGTCAAATTTTCTTGAATGAGTTCTAGCGTTTGCTGAGCGCGCTTTTGAACTCCATCAATATTGGCGCGATTTGCGTCGATGACGAAGTTTTTCGCAAAAATTCGCGTTGTCAGCATATTGGCCTGAACACGGCCATCTGCATTTGTTTGCCGGGCGAGCTTACGGTAAGTGGCGAAAGTAGAATCGGCATTCTCCAATCCAAATAGCCCGACACCTGCTGAAACCAATCCGAGGATGAGAACGCAACTAAACCCCAGGAAAATCCTGGTCGATATCTTATAGTTCCTCATAGATGGAAACTCCCCAGTCCCCAACAAAAACGCCCGGTCTGATGAACAATTAGTTCGACATCTAGCCTGATTTGTTCAATTTACCGCCGAGTTCTATATCACCCTAGATACCCTAGCCTAATTGGTGAATTAGGATCAAATTTCAAGAAAATTTTCCCCGTTCAATTTGTTCCGCTTCGGGCCAAGAGCGAGCGCCATACTAGTCATCTGGAAATGTCCGCTTATGGCTATTAGCGGACTCTTTCCCGAATGGTGATTTAGGTCTGCTTTACCCCCGAAAGCAGACAACTTGGTGATGGTCGTGAAATGTCTGCTTATGACCGAAAGCGGACATTCACAATGCTGGCGTGCTAAAGAACTGCGACACGCCCACTCTGTCAGCCTCCGCCTTCAATCGTATCAGGCGCGTCAACTGGTAGTCGGTTTTACGGCCACACAATAATCGTGTCGAGCTGGTCTGGATTGCTGAGCCTGAAGAGTGCCATCTGATTAATAAGTCCCTTTTTCATGCTTTCCGCTACCTGGTGATGGGTGGCCTCCGTGGCTCTCCATATCA
>Ga0315338_1000310_pt1 | contig 137381 bp, 108 predicted proteins | sample ASW8metaG_FD_204518 | JGI IMG/M metagenome (GOLD analysis project Ga0315338, IMG submission 204518) | Ammonia-oxidizing marine archaeal communities from Monterey Bay, California, United States - ASW #8 | ecosystem: Environmental > Aquatic > Marine > Coastal | place: USA: California | collected... | reverse complement strand
CCGCAACTGTTCGCTTGCCTGGTGCTGAAGTCGTTTCTGAAGACCGACTATCGCGGCGTGGTCGAGTTCCTGAACGACTGCCCGGACTTGCGTCTGACGATTGAGTTGAAGAACGTTCCGCACTTCACGACGCTTCAAAAGGCCTGCAAACGCCTGATCTCGTTGCCGAGAGTGGAAGAGATGTTGGCCAATACGCTGCGTGTTCACTCGCCGCGTCGGCGGCGGGTGAAGCTGGCGGCCATCGACTCCACCGGTTTCGAAGCCCATCACTGCAGCCGGTACTTTGTGAAACGCCGCTCACGAGTCGAAAACATCTGGCAAACCACGACATACAAGCGTTTTCCCAAGCTAGGCCTGATCTGCGACACCCGGACGCACATGATTCTTGCCGTCTATCCGGCACGCGGACCGACACCTGACGTGGCGCAACTCAAGGCTCCCGTTAAGAAGGCGCTCCGCATCGCAGCGATCGAAACGCTTACCGCCGATGCCGGCTACGATTCCGAATCGAACCACCAACACTGCCGGGACACGTTGGGCGTTCGCACACTCATTCCGCCACTGCATGGCAGGCCGACAACCAAGCCGGCTCGCGGCCGCTACCGCCGCATGATGCAAACGCGATTCGACGAGTCGAAGTACGGACAGCGCTGGCAGGTCGAAACGGCAATCAGCATGATCAAGCGGCGACAGAGCGATTGCACGGCAGGGCGTTCACATTACAGTCGTCGACGCGACATGCTGCTCATGGCTGTCACCCACAACATCATGATCGTCCGGCGTCGCGACGTTTTCTACAGAGCATTCCTGACACCTTTATTCCCCCGATTGAGAACGTGATACACCAAGCCCCCGTCTGCCCCTCGTTTCGGTCTGCCCATACACACAGGCTAGCCAGAAGCGTCGCTTTCGTCAAGAAAAGGTTCCTGACACCTTTTACTTGATCCGACGGCGGTAAGATTCTCTGTCGCAGTGTCAAACGGATGCACCGACCCCTTGGATTTTTCACCGTTCCCATTGGAAAGAAAGCTCGAGTTCGACTCCGCCCCATCGCCAAGGGCAAGCGGCCTCTGATCCTAGAGGTTTTCGATCCTGCCGATTACCGGCACCGGTCAGATGACTGATGCTCAATGCAACATCATGGGCTGCGCGGCTACAACCGTTCGTGGAACCTTTTCTTGTTTGCCAGGGAGCAAAAGGTGTCAGGGAGCAGAAAAGGTGTCAGGAACCATTGTTCTGTTTTCTTGAGGCGGCCGCGAGGGGTGCAGCGTCACGCCGACAGTCACCAAAATGTTCCTGACACCCGCCCCTTTCCCTCACCACACATCAACTGGGTTTGTGCGGTATGCTTACTTGGAAAGGTCTTGGGCCAGCATGAGGGCATTGCCGTCTGGATCATAGAATGTCGCGGTGCTGACCATCCCCTCGACGGTTTCGGTTTCCCCATCAAATTTCACGCCGACGTTTTCTAAAGCTGCGCGGGCAGCCGCGATGTCTGCCACTCCAAACACGGGAACAGTGTTGCCGGGCGTGGGCTCTGATTGTTCGCCCAATCCCAGAGTGACGCCTTCCGTCTTGGTCTGCATCTCGCTCCAGCCGGCTTCGTCGATATGAACGAGCAGTTGGAAACCAAGGATGTCTTCGTACCATTCAGCACTCGCATGCCTGTCACGAACTGCAAGAGCCAAAGTGATTGTGTTGTCCAAAGAAACTACCGGCATGATGCTTCTCCATGTAGCGAGAGCAGTTAAAAGGGGTCGAGGTGGCAGAAACGACTCCCCACCCCCTTTCCTTCATCGGTATCTCGAATCCGATCGCACCCTACCGAGAGCTGCAGAGTGCGCAAAAACACTACCATCTATCGATCATCTTCTGCCAACTCCAACCATCGTCTTCTGTGAAGATAGTGCCCAAGTACTCGTGCATCTTTTCGGATCCGTCTTCGATGGATCGTGTCGACAGTGTAGTACGAACACGAATGCGATCACTGAGAGAAGCGGGAGGGGGTTCTTCGTCGTAGACTTTCAGCCAGCCGATCAAATCTCCACTGTCACCCCGAGTGAGACGCACGCCCAGGTAAAAGCTGTCCCGAGTGCGCGGGTTGACGTAAGACAAATCTTCACGGTAGATGATCTCTTCTGGCCGGTACGAATGGCTGCTCATCGACGTTGGTCCTCTTGTTGCGATCCGAACGCTTTCCAAGCTGCGCTTCACGCACCTACGCTCACTCATTCTACTCACGTGGCAGCGTTCAAGGCATCGCAGACCGGAGAGGGTCGTTACAAAGGCGGATCACATGAGATGAGCAGCGAGCGAGCGAGGGGCAGATCGATAAAGGGGTCGCAAGGCCCTGCCCCTTGTTTGTCCGCACACCGCTCACGAATCGGCGATGAGGCCGATGTGAATTGCCAACTCGGCTACTCGCTTCTGCTCAGTTGTGTCTGCGCAAAAGAGCACCATCCTTGTCTGACGAGGCTGATTCTGATTGGTATAATGGGCAACCGAAACGGGACGGTCGATCTCGAAAGGAGCCGTATGGTTTGGCGGTCGGCCGCCAGGTACAACGAAGAGATCCGACTGCGCGGATTTGCTCAGAGTGTGCTACGGGCAAACGTCGCGCCTGGATTCGCGGGGTGGTGGCTCGATTCGTTGGGTCTCACTCGATGCGAGGTCTTGAATTCTGCTTCATCGGCGGAAGTCTAGAAATGTAGTGCTGCCAGTTTGTGGGACGCCACAACAACCGATTTGAAAGTTCTGTCTACACTATTACCCTGAAACCCGAGCAAAACAGCAATACTGTAGACGTAGACGCCAGGCGTTTTTTTTGCGCGCGCGTGACGCAGGGTCAAAAGGCGAGGGGGGTGGTGCTGGGAACAGTAACAGGGTTGCCGGATGATAAGGCGGTGTCTGTTTGATGTCGGGGTGACCAGGGGGTCACGTCGGCAAAATAGTTGATCAGAAGGCTGGCATGAGACACGGAAGTGATCGACGGTCCCAACCAGATTCTTTCACCGCAGAGGTCGCAGAGGTTTTGCTGCTTGATTTCTCCGCGCACCTCTGCGACCTCTGCGGGTTCATGTCTTTTGAGACCAGTCGATTTGGCTTGCATCTTTGGATCTGAGACTCGGGTTCACGGCTGTAACACGGGCGGTTTTGCATGTGCGGTTGGCTTCTAACACTATTGCTTGTCGCGGCGCCCGCGGTTGCGGAGTCGCAGCGGCTACAGACGGCGCGTGAGCATGTGCAGAAGGGGCGCTTCGACGAAGCGCTGGAACTGTATGACGAGTTGACGCGAGACGCGGTCGATCCGGCGAGGGTTGCCATCGGCAAGTCGCGTGCGTTGTTGGCCGTCGGGCGTTTGGGCGAAGCGGCGCAGCTTCTCCAGAAAGCGGCCGGTGATTCACCCGACGATGCCAGCCTGCTGGGCCGCTGGGCCGGCATCTACTTTCAGCAAGGCCAATTTGATCGTTGCGAGAAGGTCGCCCGCCGGGCCTTGCTGCTCGATAGCCAACAGCCGCGGGCGCGACTCGTGCTGGCGGATGTGCTTGCCGAAACGGGACGGCTTGATGAGGCGAACGACGGCTATCGCTGGTTTGTCGGCTTCTACAATCGCACGCAGCCGCAGGATGCCGAGACGCTGTTGATTGTGGCCCGCGGTGCCGTGCAATACGCGCGGTGGAACGGTGTCTCGCAGGTCTTCGACTTCGTGGTCAACACTTTGTGTCCCGATGCACTTGCGGCCGACGAGCTGAGCTGGCAGTCGCACCATCTGGCTGGCGTGCTGCTGCTGGAGAAATACAATCGCGAGCAAGCGCTTCCCGAACTCCGCAAGGCGCTCGCCATCAATCCACGGGCTGCCGAGGTGCTCGTTGCTTTGGGCGAGGCCGCTCTGCAGAAAAGAGACTTCACGGCTGCCGAGTCCTTCGCCGATCGGGCGCTAGAGATCAATCCGGCATTGGTACCCGCGCTGCAGCTGGATGCCGACATCGCCTTGGCCAACGGAAGAGTCGGCCCCGCGCGTGCTTCGCTGAACAAGGCGGCGGACGTCAATCCGCATGACCAAACGACGTTGGCGGGCATCGCCGCCTGCGAGTTGCTGAGATCAAGCGCCCGCGACGAGGAACTTCGGGCGCTGCTGAGGGCATTTGATGCAGACGGTGATGCGCGGGCCGAGGACGCATCGGACAGCGCGGTCTCCCGTCTGGCGAGCGATCTGGCCGGCCGGAACCCGCGACCCGGTCTGTTTCTCACTCGGCTGGGCGCGGCGCTGGAAAGCCGGCGGCAATTCGAATCAGCAGAGTTGCTGTACCGACGCGCCATTGCGGTGATGCCTCAACTTTCGGAACCAAAGACGTCGCTGGGCATGCTGTTCATGCGCGTGGGCAAGATCGATGAAGCCGAGGCGATGCTGGACGATGCATTTGAGGCCGATCCGTTTCACGTCCGCGTCGCCAACATGCGGAAGGTGATCTCGCTGCTGGAGGGGTACGACACGATTTCTACGGATCACTTTGTGATTCGCGTTGATTCGGCCGCCGATCGGTTGCTGGGGCGTTACATGGCCGAATATCTCGAAGAGATCTACGCGGAGTTGGTCGAACAATTCGGTTTCGAGCCGCAGCGGCGCACGCAATTCGAGATCTTTCACAACGCCAGCGGGATTTCCGCCCACCAGTGGTTCAGCGCCCGCATGGTGGGGCTGCCCTGGATTCAAACGATCGGCGCCTCCACCGGCATGGTCGTGGCGCTGGCCTCACCGACGGCTGCAGAGGAACCGTTCAATTGGGCCCGCGTGCTCAAACATGAGTTCGTGCACGTCATTACGCTACAGCAGACGAAATTCAACATTCCGCACTGGCTGACCGAAGCCTTGGCCGTTACCAGCGAAGGGGCACCGCGGCCAATTGAATGGAACCGGATGCTCGTCGAGCGGGTGCCGGCGGGTGAGCTGTTCACCCTCGACACGCTGGATCAGGCCTTTGCCCGCCCATCTTCTCCGGACGACTGGCAGTTTGCCTACTGTCAGAGTCGCATCTACGCGCAATACATGCTCGAAACGTACGGTGAAGATTGCATCGGTCGCCTGCTCGAGGCGTACCGTCTTGGTTTGACCACCAGCGACTCCATCCAACGCGTCTTCGGAGTCACCCAAGACTCGTTCGAGGCGGGCTACCGCCGCTATCTGGAGGAATCGGTGCGAAGCCTGCGCGTCGGGGAGCCACCAACGACCGCATCGCTGGCCGAACTCGAAGAGGCCCATCTCTCCGATCCGCGCGACCCCCGGTCGCGGGCTGCCTATGCCTACGGATTGCTGCAAGCCGGGCGAAGCAGACGGGCCAAACAACTTGCCACAGACGCCTTGGCTGCCGGGGCGCCGGCTCCGCTGGCGGCTATCGTTCTTAGCGAATTGGAGCTTGCCGGAGAGGACGTCGAACAAGCGAAGCGGGTGTTGCAACAGGCCCTTGACGACGACCGACCCCATTCGCAGCTCCTGCAGCGTCTCGCCCGACTGGAGTTCAGCGATCGCAAGTATTCGCAAGCGGCCGAGCTGTATGAGTTGGGCCGAAAGAACTTCCCCGACGATCCCGAGTGGCGGCGGGGCCTGGCCGGCGTGTATTGGAAACAGGGCGACAACGCCCGGCTGAAGCCGCTTCTCGAAGAACTGGCCCAACAGACACCGGGCGACGTGTCTGTTCGCAAAAAGCGTGCAGAGATTGCGCTGGCAGAAGAAGACTACAGCACCGCCATTCGATTTGGGCGCCTGGCGCTGCATATCGACGTCCTGGATGCCGACCTCCACGCCATTCTGGGTGAGGCCTATGCGGCGACCGGCATGCGCGAACAAGCCGTTTCAGAGTTCGAAGCAGCCGTCGAGGTCCAGCCGGACGATCCCCCGCTGGAACTTTCCTTGGCGAAGGCCTACATTGCCGCGAACCGACTCGCCGATGCCAAGTCGCTGCTCGAGCAAGTCGTTTCACAGCGGCCAGACCACGCCGAAGCCAGGAAGTTGTTGGAGACGCTCGATTGACGCTCACCGAATTTCAATCCCTGATCGCCCGCATGTATTCGAGCAAAGACGAGGCGCGGGGCATCGACGGCACGTTCATGTGGCTGATGGAAGAAGTCGGCGAACTGGCCGCCGCCCTGCGTGAAGGCACGCCGGAACAACAGTCCGCCGAATTCGCCGACGTATTGGCATGGCTGGCCACCATCGCCAACGTCGCCCGCATCGACCTCGATCAGGCCATCGCCGACAAATACGGCAAAGGCTGCCCGGGCTGCGATCAGATGGTCTGCACCTGCGGCGAAACGAAGCCGTGACCCGGCCTAATAGTCTTCACACCAGACCAACGAATCGACAAGCTTTCTACGGAGCCACAACACATGACGCTTTACGAGAGATTGGGCGGCGTGTTTGCCATTGCAACGGTCGTCGATGACTTCGTCGACCGCATCATGGAAGACCCGCGACTCAACGCTAACCCCAAGGTCAACGAGGCCCATCACAAGGTGTCGCCTGCCGGATTCAAGTACCTCGTCACCGAACAAGTCTGCGAGGTCACCGGCGGCCCACAACGCTACACCGGCCGATCGATGTTCGATTCCCACGAGCACCTGGATATCACAGAAGACGAGTGGTCGGCATTCATCGACGACTTCAAACAGTCGCTCGACAAGTTCAAAGTCCCGCCAGCCGAGCAGGCTGAGCTGGTCGCCATCGTCGAAAGCACAAAGTCCGACATTGTCATCACGACGTAGCCTCGCGGCCGAGTGAACGATGGCACGTCGGTCGGTAGCTGCACTCCCCTGTCCGCGCGGAGCAGCGTGCTGGTGATGTGTTTTCGAAGGTTGATTCGCTACGATAGTTGCACGTCTGCCGGACCACGAACGAACGCCGCTCTAGGAAAGCTCGAAGTCGATGAAGATACCTCTGCCCGTCGTCTTTGCCTTGGGAACCGCTTTGTGCTGGGGCTTGTACGGTCCCGTGCTGGGTCAGGCCCGCAGTCCCGAACGGCTCTACACGCCTTTCAAGCCGTACGTCGGCATTGGCGCCGCCTACTTGGTTTGGGCGATTGTGGGGGGCATGATCGTGATGCGGATGAACGGCGACAGCTTCTCACTGGCCGGGCCGCATTCGCGGGCCGCCATTTGGGGATTCGCTGCAGGATCGCTCGGTGCATTGGGGGCGCTCAGCCTGACATCGGCCATGTTCAGCGGCGGAATGGCGATGCCTCACGTCGTCATGCCGGTTGTCTTCGGAGGAGCCGTCACCGTGACTGCTATCGTATCTCTGGTGCAGTCGCATGGAGCCAGCCGCGTCAACCCAGGGCTGTGGATTGGGATCGTGGGCATGTTCATTTGCGTGGTGCTCATTGCGTACAACACGCCGCACGGCGGCCCGCATCCCGCGAAACCGGCGGCTGCCGACAGTACCGAGTTTGGGGACGGGTAAGGAGCCACTCTCGCGGCGGAGGCCCCTGCTCACTCAAGGTCAACTGGCCGAGCAAACTCGACAGTCGACTTCTCGCGCAGCGGGGCGAGAGTCTGCTGCCACAGCTCCTGCGACAATCGCCCCAGCACCTGCGGACGTGCATCTTCCAGGCTTAAGTCTCCAGCTTTTCGTTCGGTTACCTGCGCCAGATGCATGCCAAATCGCGACGGAAACGTTTGGCTGATCTCGCCGACTTCCAGCGGAAACACGACCTTTGTCATCGACGTCGGCATCTGGCCCTGGAACGGGAAGAAGCCCAAATCGCCTCCCTGGCGGCCGCTGGGACTTTCTGAATACTCCGCTGCCGCCTCTGCAAAGGTCAGTTCGCCCTCGACGACGCGCTGCCGAATCGAGCCGAGTCTCTCTGCCGCCCTCTGAACCGCTTCCGGATCATCGGCGGGCAGTCTGAGGAGAATGTGGCTGGCGCGAACCTGCGTCCCATCGAGTTCGGCACGGTGTGCCATGAAATAGTCACGAATTCTCTTGGGGGTTACTACGCGGTTGACGTAAGCAGCCCAGGCAATCGGCAGCTCGAGTTCACGGCGCAGGGCCGCTTCGGATGAGCCGATCGACGAGAGCACGTCGCCGGGGTCGCGGCCGGTTTGCCGGATCCACTTGTAGGCTCTTTGCAGTCGCTCTTCGACCCGCGATTGGGCAGGCTGTACTTTGCGATCGTCGAGATGTGCGCGTATCAAGCGTTCCTCGACTAGCTGCACTAACAGCTGCCGGCGGACATGGTTCGGTGCGCTTGGATCAATGCGTCGAATGAGCATGGCCAATTGCAGATCGGCCTCGCGAATCGGTTCGCCGTCGAGCGTCGCCAGCACATCGTCCATCGACGCAGAAGGCGAATCTTGGCCAACCGCAGAGCCAACCGCCGCAGACAGCCCGACGCCGGTCAAGAGTGCGACTCGTAGCGCTGCGCGGATTGACCGGCGGCCTAGGATCGGATCATGTCGCGATGCCGGCGGTATGACGCGCGGCTGCGGAGTGCGATCGGCACGAACTGGCCGTCCGAGTTCACATGGGGCCTGCTCGCGTTGAGCCACCGGGCTGGTGGACACCGCGGCACGTGGCGATCGAGTCGACCGGACAGCCGCTTGACCGCACGTCGGCGCGCCCTCTGAATCCGCTGTGTCTTGAGTACGTCCAGCAGGAAGTAGATCACCATGCCGGCCGCTCCGGCGCAGAAACCGTAGAGACGCACATCGGGTTCCAGCGCCTGGCCGGAGACCAACCCGATCAGGAAGATACTGAGGATCAGGATGGACGAGTGGCTGATGAGCGGCTGGGCCGACTCTTTTTTTGCGTTTGCCATCATACAACCTTGGGCCGTCTTGCAATGCGAGGGGTGGGCGGACGGATTCTGGAAACGCACAATGGTAAGGCGCGATCCCGGGAAGGGTACGTTCCCAACCGGTAGAGGAAAGAATCTCTGATCGCCCCACGTTGAGATTTCGCAACACGCCCGCGGCGGCTCCGAACAAGGGGAAGGATGTTTGTAATCCAAGCATTCGTTCGATCCCGAATAATTGCTGCAAATCGACCCTTGGAGCGACCCGTATGACGGGGCCAGATTGCTATTCGTCGACGATACTCCACAGCAGAATCGCGTCGGTTCCGTGCACTGTTGCCAGCGTATCGCTATTGGCATCTACGGCCAGTCCCAGGACGGGGCCCTCGGTCTGGATTTCGCGTGACAACTCCTGCGTCGCCAGAGACCAGAAGCTCAGCCGCCCGTCCCAACTCCCTGTAATGAGGAACGCTTCGGTAAACGCGAGTGCCGAAACTGCATCAGGCTCACGGAATCGGAACACCTCTTCGGTGGTTTTGCCATCGCGGACGATGACCAGGCCGTCGTAGTCTCCCGAGGCCAGTAACTGTCCGTCGGCGGAGAATGCCAACCCGCCGACCTCGTTCGAATGAGCGCGGACGGCGGATTCGATGCGCAGCGTCTCGGCGATGCGCCAGATGAGTCGACCGTCGGTTCCGCCGGTGACAAAGCTTGCGGCATCAGGTCGGTAGCAGATCGATTTCACGCCCCCCGCGTGTCGTGAACTGAGCCGCCTTGGCTCTTGGTCTCGTACAAAGTGGTAAATCGATCCGTCGCTCAGGCCGACTAAAGCGTCGAAGCGGTTGGGATGAACGGCGCTGGCCGCGACCGGCGCGGGGAACTCTGGAAAACTGAGAGTGTTTTCGACTTCGCCCGTGCCCAGTTGCCAGCCGACGACTTCTCGATCAACAGTGCCGGCGATCAAGAAACTGGTTGAGGACAGAGAGAGCGTTGTGATCGGATCGGTCGCGAGCTTTGGCAAGAGTTGTGTGCGACCGCTGGGGAGTTCGCAAACGACCACGTCGCCTGTTACACAGCCGGCAACCAGGAACCCGCCGTCCGGCGAGCAGATGACGGAGTTCAACGCCGCGGAGGCCGGGATGCGGCGGGTTGGTTCGGCCGCAGCGTTTGCGTTGTGCGACCAGAGCCACACCCCCGCGGCGATTGATGCGACGGTTGCCAGCGACGCGCCGGCCGCCAGCAACCATCTACGGCTGACGTTACGGAACGCCGTGACGGAAATGCGTCGTATCTTCTCCGCAAGGGTCAAGATCGCAGCACCAGTCGAGAAGCCTGCTGAATTCGCGTCGCACGGCTTTCCCAGAACGGCCGGGCTTGTTCACAGTTAGGCACCGAACTCTACGGCTGGCCCTTTTTCTTTGGTGCGGGAGGTGGTGCGCTGGGAGCCCACCGGTCAAGCTCGACATCGACCTCTTGGATCCGCCCGCCCCGCTGCAACTGGACGGTCACCTTGTCGCCTGCCTTGTAGGTCCGGATGGTCTCGATCAGCATCCCAAAGTTCGTCATCTGCTTTCCGCCGAAACCGACGATCACGTCGCCTGACCGGATGCCCGCGCGGTCGGCGGCTTTGCCCTTGCTCACGCGTTGCACGTGACATCCCAACCCGCCAATTTGGCCCGGAATACTGCTGATGCCCAGGTTAGCCTCGCCGCGAAAGTGAATCTGCAGATTGGGCAGCGCTCCCTGCAAGTCTTCGAGTGATTCCGACGAGATAGGGGCGCCGTCAATGACATATAGATTGTTGAGCCTCGTCAGCCTCTTGACTTGTTGTAATCCCTCCGCGCCGCCATTCCAGCTTTCGTCGAGCACAATGAAGTAGTGGTCGAGTGCGCTCGCATTGGGAAGACGGGCGCGCGGCCGATCTTGCGGGAAGTAGTCCTTCGATCCACCGAGCCGCAAGATTTCAGCCAAGGCCCGCTTCTCACGGATCTGATAATTCCGTCCCAAAGCCGCCGCCGCCCGGCTGGCTACCGAGCGATTCGCTGACCGCGTCAACTGCTCCAATGCCACTTCGGCGGCATCGGTCGTTTCGGTTACCGGCCGGGGCTCCCGCCCGAATTCACGCAGTGCCGCTGCGAAGGGGATTTCCGCGGGCTCCGTCACCGGCTCCGCATCGGCAGGCTGTGTCGGTTTGACGGCGTCTGGAAGCTCCGGCTCAGGATGCGATTCCTGTTCGACGATGTCGATCCAATCCCCCGATGTTTTGTAGATCGTCTCCAGCACGTCGACCGCGCGAACCGAGACTTCCAGACTGCCATCTTCGGCTGCGCGACTCAGCGGCTGGATTGCAGCAAATCCGAACCCTTTGAGGCGTTCGACCGCCTGCTCGCGGACCGTGAAACTGGCGTCGTCGAGATCGGCGATGGATTGATCGATCGCTGACTCGAGATCGAGTTCGGAAGCGGCGTCGAAGGCAGAACTACGGGAGTCGGCAATCAGCAGCACGAACAGACTGACGGCGAACACGAGAATTCGCCAAACTGGGAAGCACTCTAACCTGATCCGGAAAGCCCAGTGACGTTGCCGGCGCAAAATGGCGTTCCGTCGCATAGGGGCCGCTTTGGGACTCGATTCAGAACAACAACTCATGCTCAGGCAACTTTATCTGGAAGTCGCCTCCACGGTCAACTTCTGAATTGTACATGCGGCGTGTCTAGAGCAGTATGTAACGATCTCAGCGTGTTGGCATTTGGCATCGTCAGGGGACTCAGTATGAAGGAAACGGTCCGAGTGGCCGCCGTGGCCGTTGACACACAGCCCGGTTGTGTCGACGACAATCTGCACAAGCTGGACCACTGGTGCGAACAAGCTGCCTCAGCGGGGGCAGAGCTCGTTCTGTTTCCGGAACTCTCGCTGACGGGCTTCCTGCCGAACCACGCATCGGGCGATCACGAAGCGTGGTTGCGGGCCGCGTTCAAGACGGCCCGCGCGATGGCCGTGCCGCTCTCGGGTCCGGCAGTTGCATCGCTGAATGACATCGCGGCGCGGCGAGGCGTGCTGGTTTCGGCCGGGTTGCTCGAAGACGCCGGCAACTTGCTGTTCAACGCCCAAGTTCTCGTGGACGGCAATGGATTGGTGGGCGTGTGGCGGAAGATGCACGTCCCGATGTTCGAAGCACCGTTTTACAACGGGGGCGGTCCAGCGCATGTCGTCGAGACCAAGCTGGGGCGGATCGGGATCAACATCTGTTTCGACGTCTTCTTTCCCGAATCAACGCGCCTGCTGGCGGTCGCCAATGCCGAGATTGTGCTGTGCCCGTTCGCCGCCGACCCGGCGCCCCGCACGCCGGCCGGATGGGGCGAATGGGCCGGTCCGGCGCTACAGGCCCGTTGCACTGAAAACGGGCTCTTCGCAGTCGCCTGCAATTACGTCGGAAGAGTCGAGTCGGACGGAATCGGGCAGACGTTCCCGGGTGGGGGCATGATGGTCGATCCCCGCGGCCGCAAGATGGTCACCTGGTCGGCACCCGCCGGCGAGCCGGGAATGCTCATCGCAGAGCTGGAAGCCGCAACATTGCGAGCGGCACGCTCGGAGCCTGAATACTTGCTGCCGTTCCGCCGGCCCGAGTTGTATCACAGCTTGGCTGAGTGACGGCGGCCGGACATCGGCGTACGGCGAACATGCGCAGCGTGTGTGGCGCAAGCCGAAATTCGTGCTGCGCTAGGTACGCATCGCTGAGAAGACACCGCGCCACTCGACTCAATGTCTGTACGACATGCAGCCCGGTTCCACAGTGCGGGTCATTCCGGGCGGGAACGCGTTGGTCCAAAACTCCTTTTTGCCTTGGCAGTTGATCAACGTCGAGATGCCTTCGGCTTTTGCGATCTGGTAGCTGCGTTCGACAGCCGGCAGAAACTTGTCGGCGCTGTTGACGTACTCGCCGCGGGCGCCCAGGGCCTCGGCAATCTTGTCGTAACGGAGATTCTCCTGGAACAGGTACATGTGGGCGCTGTTTTCTTTGCCGGCCTGCCAGACTCCCCAGGCGTCGTTGTTGTAGACGATCACGACGGCCGGGATGCGGTACTTGGAGAGCGTTTCCATTTCCATGATCGAGTACCCGGCACCCGCATCGCCGGTAATGCCCACGACCGGCGCTCCTTTGTAAGGCGCCTGTGGACCGACCCCTTGTTGGACGGCAGCCCCCGCGCCGAATGTGTAGCCCACGTCGGGGCCGATGGCGCCGTATTGGTAGGGGCCGGTACAGATCTGCCCGGGTCGGAATGCCCGCATGTAACGCCGCATCCACTTGCCGATACCGTAACCGCCCGACACGACGGTCGTTTGCTCTTTCGCGATGTCGCCGCGGTACAAGAAGTCGCTGAGTTCTTTGCCCATCACGGCGGGATGGCAACAATTGGTGTCGGCGCTGTACTTGAGACCCCTGCCGTAATACTCCTCGTTCAAATCGTCGAACGCCTTGCGTTCGGCGGCCAGTTCGGCGGTCCAGGCATCGCGGCTTCGCTTGGGCAGCATGTCGGCAAGCGCCTCCAAGAAGGCCGTTTCGCCCGAGACAATTCCCAGATCGATGGGCCAATTGCGGCCGATGTCCTGCCCTTCGGGATGCACGCGAATCGTGAGGCAATCGGGGCTGAAGCGGTACTCGCCAAAGGCGGGCATACAGTACTGTCCGACGAAGATCACCAGGTCAGCACTTCCGTAGGTTCCCGGCGCAGTGCTGGCCGAAAGCCGGTGGCCGTCGGAAAAGTGTCCCCGCATGGCCCCGGAGTCGACGACGGCGATGTCGTTCTTCTCTGCCGCCGCTTTGAGCGCGTCCCATCCCTTGTCGTAGAACACACCCATGCTGGCGACGATCATGGGGCGCTCGGAGCGCTGAATCATCTCGACGGCCCGCTTGACGTCTGCGTGAGCCGGTTGCGGCTTGGCGGGCGTGCGGTACTTTGTCTTGTCGTGGTAATAGACGAGTTGCCCCGGGTCTTCGAATCGCTCGCTGCTGACTTCCGAAGGGAAATCGAGATGCACCGGTCCGGGAACACCGGTCTTGAGGGCGCGAAAGGCGTAGGCCGCGTATTCGTAAACGCGATTAGGTGTGATCAACCGCTTGCCGTACTTCTTCAGGCCTTCGGTCGTCGGTTGCTGGTAAGCCACCTGAATGCTGCGTTCGGTATCGTCGGCGGCGATACTTTTGTTGCTGGCCAGCACCAAAAGCGGCGTCCGCGCGGCGTTGGCGGCGGCGATGTTCATGATCATGTTCGTGAAGCCCGGCCCCTCGGTGCCCGACGTGGCCGCGATTTCTCCGGTCACGCGGACGAAAGCATCCGCGGCGGCGCACATCATGCCTTCAGTCCGTCCGCCGTAGCAGGCAATCCCTTCAGCCGCCAGCGCGTTGACGACGGTGTAGTTGCCGGGGCAGCAGAACAATCCCTGCAGGCCCTCATCCTTGCAGACTTTGGCAAACACCTGGGCGCCGTTCATGCCTTTGCGTCGTCCGGTCCCCTCGAATGTCGCGGGAATTGGTGCCGCATCGACTGACGTATTGAATTCTTCAGAGACGCGTATCGGTTGAGCGTCGGCGGGAACTGTGTTGGCTGCGTTCGCCGCCCCGCCCACGGCCGCGACTGCTCCGGCACTGATTGTGGATGACTTGAGAAACGCCCTGCGCGAGACCGTGCTCGATTCTTGATTGTCGGACGACGAGATAGGCTTCTTGCTGGGAGTGCGGGCCACGCCGTTACCTCATAGAGTTATGGGGAGATGCGAGGGAGCTTCACAGAACACGACTTGCGGGCAACCAGTGCCGCCACTCATTCTAACCGTCCGGTGCATCCACCGTGAACCGTCGGCGTTTCCGCGACTCGGATCGAGTGCCGCTGAAGAGGAATCTCCCGGATATCGCAGATTACGAGATTCGAAATTCAGTCGGCCGAATGTTGCTTGAGAGACGGTTGGCCCAATACCACGCTCTACCCAGAGCAGCACCCGCGTTGGTTGCAGTCGTCAGACCACGCCAAGATAATCGGCAAATCCACCGTCTGACTCACTTTCGTTATGGCTTACCGACACTCAAAGTCCAAGTGGTGAGTTCAGCCCTCGAATCTAATCAAGGACCGCCGAGTGTGGACGACGACATCCCTTATTTGTTGTTGACCCCCGGACCACTGACGACGTCGCGTACGGTTCGGCAGGCGATGCTGCGCGACTATTCGACTTGGGACGTTGATTACAACACGCTGGTCAATGAAGTCCGTAACCGGCTGGTTCGGCTGGCGACTTCACGGGACGGGTATACGTCGGTGCTCATGCAGGGCAGCGGCACGTTTGCCGTCGAAGCGACAATCGGGTCCGTCATTCCGCCGGACGGAAAACTCCTGGTTGTCGACAACGGTGCATACGGGGCGCGGATGGCACAAATTGCCGCGCGCCTGGGCATCCCCTGCGCCAAAGTTGCGTCCTCTGAAACCGAGCCCCCTAATCTGCCGCGCATCGCGCAGACGTTGCAGCAGGACACTGGAATCACGCACGTCGCGATGGTGCATTGCGAAACGACCACCGGCATGCTGAACGCAGCGGCGGAAGTCGGCCAGATCGTGGCGGATGCCGGACGAATCTACATTCTCGACGCCATGTCCTCGTTCGGCGGCGTGATGACGAGCATGGAACACGTCCACGCGCAGTACTTGATCTCATCTGCCAACAAGTGCGTCCAAGGTGTGCCGGGGTTTGGATTCGTGATTGCCGCACAGGCCGAACTCGAACGGTGCGAAGGCTATGCCCGGTCGTTGAGTCTGGACCTGTACGATCAGTGGCACGAGATGGAATCGAAAGGAGGCAAGTGGCGCTACACCTCGCCGACACACGTCGTACGGGCGTTTGCTCAGGCTCTGGACGAGCTCGATGCAGAAGGCGGCGTTGCCGCCCGCGCCGCCCGATATGCGGAAAACCAGCGTCTGCTCGTTGAAGGCATGCAACGCATCGGATTCCGCACGTTGTTGCCGCGGGAGCAACAGTCGACCATTATCACTTCCTTCCTCTCTCCGAGCGACGCGCGGTTTGACTTCGCCGAGTTCTACGATCGGCTCAAGGCGCGACGGTACGTGATCTATCCCGGCAAAGTGACGGCTGCGGACACGTTTCGCATCGGCACCATCGGCCACGTTTTCCCCACAGATATTGAAGAGCTGGTTCAGGCCGTGGGCGATGTTGCAACGGCGATGGAAGTTGAATTTGATTAGTGCGCATCGCTCCATCGCCGGCACTTCTGCGATTGCCTAACCTCAGAAATTGGCTCTCAGGCCCCGATATTTCCGTGCCTCTGGCGTTGAACAATCGGCGCAAGGTCGTTAAATTCTTGGGTTTCCGTGGTGCGAGGTCGCCCCACGGCCGCGGTCGGTCTAGCTACAGTGCCGTTCGACGGTGTTTGTAACGTTGTTCCGGGATGGCACTTCGGATCAGACCACTTTGCGAGCCGCGACTACACAAGTTGACTTTCAGGGTTGGATTGGATGAGTTTCACCAAAACCACAGTGGCCAAGCGGGAAGAAGTGCGACCCGACTGGTACGTGGTCGACGCGGACGCACAGATTGTCGGGCGGCTGGCAACCAAGATCGCCACGATCTTGATGGGCAAACACAAGCCGACCTACACACCGCACGTCGATTGCGGCGACTTTGTCGTCGTCGTGAACGCAGAGCGGGTCCGTTTCAGCGGCAAACCGCTGAGCCACCCGAAGTATCCGTATTTGACGAAGAAGATGCTGGAAAAAACCTACGAGCGTTATTCCGGCTACCCGGGAGGGCGTCAGGTGCTGATCGCCACCCAGGTCTGGGACCGTCGCCCGGAAAAGATCCTGTCTGAAGCGGTGCGGCGCATGTTGCCCAAGAACAAACTCGGGCGGCAGATGCTCAAGAAGCTGAAACTATATTGCGGCACTGAGCATCCACACCAAGCCCAAAAGCCGCGCGAGCTTCCAGATCATCTGAAGGCTAGGTGAATTGCGGGCTGCCCAACGCGACTGGGGATTCGTACACACGAGTAGATGGAAATTGTTATGACCGACGAACGTTCCGAGGAAGTTCAAAGCGAACCGCCGGCAGCAGAGCAGGCCGAATCGGAAACGCCGGTAGCCGCCGAAGCAGCCGAGTCTGTGTCTGCCGAAACCGAGGCGCCGCAGACCGAAGCCGCAGAAACCGACGTTGCCGAGGCTGAACAGCCAGTGGAATCGGTGGCTGAAGCAGCGCCGGAATTGACGCTCGGCTCAGGGCCTCCGGCCGAGATTGACGAAGCAGCACAGCCGCACGTCAAGCCCGTCATTCGAGGCAAGGTCGACCAGTTCGGCGTTGCAATGGGAACCGGCCGGCGCAAGTCCGCGGTCGCACGCGTACGGATTAAGGACGGCAGCGGCGACTTCACGATCAACGGACGTCAGGTCGAAGACTACTTTCGTACGGAGCGGGACCGCAGATTGGTCGAAGCACCGCTGCGGGCGGCCGCAGAGCAAGGCAAGGTCGATGTGTGGGTTCGGGTCAACGGAGGCGGCACAACTGGACAGGCCGGCGCCATCGTGCTGGGTGTGGCCCGTGCCTTGCAAGTGCGAGACCCTGGACTGCACCAGGCCCTTTCCGCCGGCGGCTATCTGACGCGCGACGATCGGATGGTCGAACGCAAGAAGTACGGCTTCCGCAAGGCTCGCCGCAGCTTCCAGTTCTCGAAGCGTTGATCGCGATCGCGCTTTGAAGTCTCGTTCCGTAAAACTTTGAATAAGCCCCGCGCCGGACCAATTCGGCAGGGGCCTTTTTGTTGGGGAAGGAGACGAAGATGTATAACTCACTCCTTCTGCCCGATCTCCGCATGATGTTGCAGGAGAACGATGCCCAGGCCCTGGCCGAATTCTGCGGCGTCCTGCATCCCGCCGTCATCGCCGAGGTGCTCAATAGTCTCGAAGATGCCGATGTTTGGCGCGTGCTGGAAAACGCCAACTTGGCCCGGCAGGTGGAGATCTTCGAATTCCTCGATGTCACCAAGCAGATCGATTTGGTCAAGGTTCTAGATCGGGAGCGTCTTTCCCGGCTGCTGGAAGAAATGTCCCCGGACGATCGCGTCGACTTGCTATCGCGGATGGATGAGGACTACGTCGAAGATCTGCTGCCGTTGATCGCCAAAGCCGAGCGAAGCGACATCCGCAAGCTGCTGTCCTTTCCCGAAGACAGCGCCGGCGCCATTATGACGACCGACTACGCGTCGCTGCCGCAGAACATCACGGTGCGTGAGGCGTTGGACCGCTTGCGGCAACAGGCGCCGAATCGCGAAACGATCTATTACGTCTACATTCTTGACGAAGACCGCCGGCTCGACGGTTTCATTACTCTCGAAGAATTGATTCTCGCTAAACCGGACAAGATCCTCTCCGAGATTATGACCCGACCGGTGATCTCGGTCCGGGTGGATGACGATCAGGAAATCGTGGCCCAGGAGTTGGCACGGTACGACTTCTTGGCGATACCCGTCGTCGACAATCAGAACCAGCTGGTGGGCATCGTAACGCATGACGACGTACTCGACGTCCTGCAGGAAGAAGCCACCGAAGACGCCCACCTATTGGCCGCCGTCGCGCCGCTCGAAGACAGTTACCTCACGACGCCGCTAACGACGCTGTACTGGAAGCGCGGCGTGTGGCTGGTGCTGCTGCTGGTGGCCGCGTTGGGAACTGCCGCGGTGCTCAAGCACTATGAGAACGTCTCGGACCAGTCGAAGTGGATGATCCTGTTCATTCCGCTCGTGCTGGCCAGTGGCGGCAATGCCGGCTCTCAGTCGGCGACGCTCGTCATCCGCATGCTGGCGCTTGGAGAAATGCGGCGGCGGGAACACTTGCTGCTCGCTGTCCGAGAACTGGTGCTGGCAACGGTGCTCGGCGGAAGTTTGATGTTGCTGGCGTTTGTGTGCGCGCTGCAGTTCGTCGGACCCTCACAAGCCGTCGTTGTGGGGGTGACTGTATTTCTAATTGTATTGCTGGCCACGATCACCGGGGCCATGCTCCCGCTGGGATTCAAGCGACTGGGCATGGACCCCGCACTCATGTCGAACCCGCTGATCGCCGCAATGGTCGACGTGATGGGGGTCTTCATATACTACAAGGTGGCGTTGCTGCTGCTGCTGAACTGATAAGATCGCGAGCTTACAGCGTTCTCAGCAGTCTCGTGCCCCGATGAGTGCCGTTTTGTGCTACTTTTACTGGTTCCGGCGGAGCGGAACCAGTTTTGGAACTTCGAAACTGCTCTCTACTCCTCTCGCGCCGCGCCGGCAGCCGATGCGTGTTCGGAGTTGCTCGAATCGTCTTCGCCGGCGGGCTGGCCAACGTCCAATCCCATCATCCGCATGAGTTCCAGTGCGTTGCTGCGATGCACGACGCCTGGGCGTATTCGGTAGTCAAACGTCATTCGCCCATCGACGAGTGAGTCTTCAAAGTGAATATTGACGGCCCGCGTTCCGAACGACTCCACAATGTCGGTCAAAGCCAGATCATGCGTTGTGACCAGCCCGAACGCGCCATCTGAGAACAGTTTGCGAATCACTCCTTCGGCTCCCACGCGACGATCGTGCGAGTTCGTGCCTTGCAGGATTTCGTCGAGCAAGTACAGCAGCGGAAGCGCACCCTCGGTCAAGCCGACGACCAGTTTCAAACGAGCCACGGCTGCGTAGAAGAACGACTTGCCATCTTGTAGCGAATCGTTGACGCGCATCGCTGTGCCAACCTGTACACGGGACAAACGCAGAGAGCGGGCGCAGACCGGCGCGCCGGCGAAGGCCAGCACAGCGTTCAACCCGATGGTCCGCAGCAACGTGCTCTTGCCCGACATGTTTGAGCCGCTGACCAAGATCAGCGGCAAATTGCGATCGAGCGTGATGTCGTTGCGGATGCACTTCGCATCAGGAATCAGCGGGTGTCCCAATTCCGATCCTTCGACCAGCAAGCCGTCGGCTACGATCTCGGGAAACGGCTGGGAAGGATGCTCGTAGGCATAACCGGCCAGCGCCGCCAGGGCCTCGAATTCCCCGACCGCTTGCAGCCAGTCAGGAATGCTGGAACCGACGCCCGCCCGCCATTTCTCGATGGCGTGCACCAGATGGATCGGCAGACACATCAGCAGCGCGATCGGCGCAAAAAATTGGTTCTTGAGGCAGTTGTTCAGTGAATGCACAAGCCGGTGCAGACGCGCCACCTGTCGTGACGGGGGCTTGCCTTCGGTTTCGACTCTCGACCGAATCTCCTGCAAACAAGCGGTTTCGAAGCGTTCGCGCTCGAGCAGTGCGAGAACCTGCGACAAAATGACCAACCCCGACGCCGATTCGTCGGCAGTCTTGGCGAGTGACTTGATGTGCCGCCCGTGTAGCGACAAAAAAGCGAGTTCGCAAATCAGCGCGATCAAAAATACCGACAATGGAGTCTGGACTACCAGGAATCCGAACAGGCTCGCCGCGGTCGCGACTGCTAGCACAACAGCGGCAACGCGAACACCGCGCCCAATCGGTTGAGGAGTCTGCTGCGCCCACTCCATGAGTCGGTTTTGATCGAATTCGTCCTTCACTTCCGCGTCCAGAAGTGCAAGCTCCTCCCTCAAGTCGAGCATGGCTCTAAGTTCGGCCACGGCTGCCTGGCGCAGATGAATCGATTCGACTTCCGCCGGGTTCAGCAGCCAGCTGGCGAGGACGTCTTCGCCGAGTCGTGTGCGCGACGACGAAATCAGCTGAAACAGCGATCCACGGCCGAACAGATCGAGGTCTGCCGAGTAGGGGTGTTCGGGATCTGCATACCGCTCTCCGAGCGCACCAGCATCCATCCAGTCGTCATCCAGCCGTCGCAGGGCCGACTCATGGAATTCGACAGCTCGCAGGTTTCGGGCCAGCTGCTCGGCAACGCGGGTGTGAACCAGCACCAGTGCAACAAACACGGTGGCGGGGACCAGCAACCACGCCGCCGACAACGCCGGAAATTGGTACGCGGCCCCCAGCAATGCCAAGCCTGAGAGAAAGACGGCGCCCCGTGCAGCCGACAGCCGGTGGTCGAGTGCCGTCGAGCGCGCAACCGACTCCCGCCGCTCGCCCAGACGGCGTTCGTATTCGGAGCGAGGATTCCAGTATGCGGTCACGTCAGTGAGTTTGAACGTCAGAGGCCGTGCAGTTTCAACGCGAATCAGGCCCGTGAGAACTCGTCCCGCACGGATTCGAGCAATGCCTTGGTGGCGCGAATGCCGTCCGGCTCGCTCAACTTGCTGCCTTCGTATTCGATGCCCACATACCCGTTGTAGCCGGCGTCGAGCACAATCTTCATCATACGGCGGTAGTCGGTGCGGGTCTCATTACCGTCGGAGTCGAAGTCGTGCGACTTGGCGCTGACGGCCTTGGCAAAGGGCATCAGTTCGGTGACGCCTTTGTAGCGGTCGTACTCTTTGCCACTTCCAAGATTGAAATTGCCGAAGTCGGGAAGCGTGCCGCAGCCAGGGTGATCGACCTTCCGGATGACTGCCGCCAGCCACTCACCGTTTGATGACAAGCCGCCGTGGTTCTCGACAATCACGCTCATGTCGTGTTCGGCCCCGAACAAAGTCACGCGTCGCAAACCGTCGGCTGCCCGCTCCAATTGTTCGTCGTAGCTGCCTGTGCTGCCGGCATTGACGCGAATTGCGTGACAGCCCAAAAACTTGGCGGCTTCGACCCACTTGTAGTGGTTCTCCACGGCCGTCGTGCGCTGGGCCTCATCGGCATCGCCCAGCCGGCCCTCACCGTCGATCATGATCAGCAGGCTCTTGACGCCTTCACCCTCGGCTCGGGTTTTCAACTCCTTCAGATAGCTCTGATCGGTCGCCTTGTCCTTGAAGAACTGGTTGACATATTCGACCGCATCGATGCCGAAGTCGCGCTTTGTCGTCTTGGCGAAGTCGAGTGGGTCGAGTTCTTTCTTGAACAAGGTTTTGTGCAGCGACCACTCCGCCAAAGAGATCTCGAACAGGGGCTTGTCCTCCCGAGCGTAGGCGAACGAACCGAGATGTGGCAGCACGGCGGCTCCGGCAACGAGCTGCGCGGATTTCTGTAGGAAGGCACGGCGGTTCTGGGTGTCAGTCATGTCCTGTTCGCCTTGAATCGATAAATTCGTCAACGGTGACTACCTTTCGGCCAGAGGTCGATGTCTCCGATTATAAGGGCGTGTAGGGGGACGAGACAATCGGGCCATCCACCACATCCGAAAGCCGCCCAAAGCAAGCCGCGCCTACGTCTCCGCGAACTCGATTTCAAACGATGGCTCTACCGCTCAGTTCGCCGCCGCCGTTCGATGTGCCGCTGGATTGCCGAGATCCCGTCGCGATAAACGTCCAGCACGCGCTGCCGCTCCTGTGCGTCGGCGAACAGGGCGTTGTTCGCCATGAGCTTTTGGTCGGCCTCGGCCTCGGCCATGAGTTCCCGGGCGACCGACTCATCAAAGTGCCGGCGTCCCTGTAGGTCGACAAAGATCGCGCTGGTGTGAGCAAACAGTTCCCTGCCGAGTTCGTTCTCGGGAGTCGGTTCACGCAACTCCGGGTCATCGGCAACCGATGGAGGCGGAGTGCGAACGGCCAACCAGCATGGTTTCGAGACGGCCAGACGCATCCGCAGCTCGGCTTGATAGTGGCCTCCAACGAGTTGCGTCGTGACGCTCTTGATGACCTTCCCATTCTGCACGAGTTCGAGACGTTCGAAATCGAGCCTTCCAAGTGCTCGCGCCACGATGCGGACGTCACCGCCTTGGTCAAGGTCCAAAGTTGTTCCAATCGGCTGGCCGTCGACGGTGAATGTGAGCAACGGCCCGTTGGTGATGTAAGTCTTCCCGTCTGCCAGAGACTGCAGCCAGCTTTCGACCGTTGGTTGCCCTTGCATGTCAACGTAAACGCGCGAGAAGTCGTACAAGAACCAATCGGTGCCGGTTGAGAACGGCACGTTCAAACCGGCGTTCAGGTAACGGTAGAAGCTGTCCTTGTAGCTGCTGCGGACGCTGCCGTCGAAGATATTCTGCGCGTCGACCCGCCCGGCAAAGAGATTGGGGATCGCTTCGGTACCAAGATCGTTGTGACACCAGACGATTGTCGCGCCATCACTTCGTGCGGCGTCGATGCCCCGCTGCAGCGGCAGTCCGTCGGTACCGCGCTTCATGATGCCCGGTCCAATACTGACCGGCTGGATGAGCTTCTCGATATTGAGCAGCATCACGTGGCCGTAGCCTTCGCCGTATCCGTCGAGATTGTGCCGGTGTTCTTCGCCGTTACCGAATTTGACATCCGAGCGCCGCGTCAGCGATGCCAGGTCGCCGTCGGTGTATCTATTGGAAATGTATTCCTGATCGGCGCCGGCGCGTTCCAGATAGGACAAAAACAGCACGTCGAGGCCGTCGGCGCGCGGGATCTCGCTGAGGTAGCGGTCAGCCGCTTCGCGGTCGATCTTCATCAAGTGCAGGTGTGTGTTCCCGGCGACGAATCCTTCTGCTTTAGCGTTGTGAAAACGTACGAGCGGTAGCGAGATGTCTGCATGTGTCTTACCGGTCAGGTCGACTCGCAAGGTGGTGACCTCGGTTTCCAGTCCGGAGAACGCTTGGAGAACGAGCGACGCCCGAGGCAGCGTGACGGTCTGCTTGCCCAGTAGCGCCGACCAGCGATGGATGGGCGCGTCCGTTTCGACGCCGAGTTTTCCTTCCAGACCGTAGCCACGCGACAATAGCTCGGGGACGTTCGCACCGTTGCCGTCAGCGTCCCGCACGCTCAGCAAGCCGTTCAACTCTCCACCGGTCTTGGAGTCGATCAGCCGGAGCGTGACCGAGCAGGTTTCCGGCGAGCGGCTGCCAGAGAGGACCAGCAGCGCGGGCAGAACCAACGCTGTGGCAAGGGCGGCCAACGGCGACTTCATCAATCGAGAGCCGATGGATTTGCGATGCCGCCTGTCGGCCGAACGCCGGCCGCGGTTGCGGGCCGCATCATCAGCTCAATCGTAAAGGGCGGCCGGCGGCGTTACAACGTGAGGCGGCTAGCACACGGGAGCCGAACGCTCACATCCGCAGCGTCAACCACTCAGAACCACTCCCTCTGGCCTACGACGTACGTGCGATAGAAGTCTTCGTCGGTCTTGGTCAGATACACAATGCCTTCAATCAGGCTGGTGATGCTGGTCACCGCGGCTGAGATGCCGCATGTGAGGATGAACAGCACCAGCAAGATGACGCCTTGCGTCGTGTAACCCAGAATGAACTTGTGAACGCCAAGGTAGCCCAGCAGGATGGCGCAGATTCCCGCCGCCAGCTTTTTCGTCGTGACATCGGGCGGGACCGGCGGCGGCGACGCGCTGACGAGAACCGTGCCGCCGTCGAATAACCCGCGGACTTGATCAGCCGGCAGCCAATCGGGCATGCCTTCGGTCCAGACGAGTTCATCCCGAGCCAACTCTCCGGAAGCCGCCTGTTGCTGCAGAGATTTGATCGGGACCGGACCCTGACGGTGGCCGTCTTTCGTGTAATACCATTCGTCTGCCACAACCGCTCTCCCCGGTTTCGGTTAGCAAGATCCAGGCCATGCCGATCCTAGCTCAGCTAAGACAGTCCCGCAGCATTTCCGTGCAGGGCGGCGAAAAGAGCCTGGATGAGGCACGTTGCCTCAATTTGTAAGTCGCTGGTCACGGCGAAATCTTGACCGAATTCGGCGGAAAACAGTCTCGTGCCCCCTGCACCAAGCCGTCATGCTTCGCCCGAATCCTCGTCCAGCACCGATTGAGACGGATTGCGTTTGATCAGGGTGACCTCGTTACCGGCGTCGTTGTACAGGACCTCGTCCATAAACGTCCGCATCAACATCACCCCGCGGCCGCAAGGGCGGTCGAGATTGGCGGGATCTCTGGGATCGGGCAGGTCGGATGAATCGAACCCGCCACCTTCGTCGCGAATGACGTACGCCGTCTGGCTTCGCGACAGTTTGGCTTCGACGCGAATTCGTCGTTCCCGATACGGAGCCTGCTGAGAGCGTTCGGCGGCCAGCCGGAAGTATTCTTGCTGGTTCTCTTCACGCAGCGACGATTCGATTTCCAGATTGCCGTGGTAATATGCGTTGAGCAGCGCCTCGTCGAGTGCGATTGCTGCGCGGAGACACTCTCCTTCAGGGAACAGGCGCATCCGCGTGAGCTCTTGCTGAAAGTGGTGTACCAGCGCGGCAATCAACGCTAGGTCGTTTTCGAGTACGAATACGGTTTCGTGCCGCTCCAATCGTCGCATCAGTAAGCGGGCTTCGCTGCGGTCGCGCGACGAGGCCGTGAGCACCTGGCCGACGGTCTCGGCCAAGTCCTTGGCGAGCCGTTTTTTGGCGACGTAGCTGGCCGCGCCATCTCGCAACGCTCGAACTGCGATTTCTTCACTCCCTTGGGCCGTCATCACGATCACGGGAATCAGCGGATACTCGGCCTTAACGCGGGCGACGAGTTCCAGGCCGTTGAGATTCGGCATCTGTAGATCGGTGACAACGAGATCGGGGACGTGATCCTCCAAGGCTACGACCGCTTCATGACCATCGCTGGCGTAGACAATCTCCCAGTTGGAGTTCTTCTCGAGCAGACCGCCGGCCAGCCGCCGGTCCATCGCCGAGTCATCGACAACAAGGATCGTCGTCACAGTTCCTACCCTTTCAGCGTCCCGCGAAAGTAACGAGAAGACTCGACAAACGTTCGACTTCGACTTCCAATTGTGCAATCAACGATCCAGCATCGTGGAGTCGCCCCTGTTTGGCGGCCTGTTCCAACTGGCCGGCCTCGTGAAACGCCTCTTCGGCGCCGAGCGTGCTCATGGCGCCGCGGAGCGTGTGCGCGAATCGCGCAAGCTGCCCAGCGTCTCCGCGCTCGACCGCATCTTTCGAAGACTGCAGGATTAGCGGGCACTCTTCGAGAAACGCTTCCACGACTTCCTTCAACAACTCGCTGTCGCCACCGACGGCTTCGAGCGCCGCCCGCAGGTCTGGATCGACTGGTGCATCGCTGGTAGGCGAGTCATCGAGGTGACGATCGCCCTGCACAACCTGCGTCGCGCGTGCACCGCCCTCGGCGACGACGCGCTCGATTGTTTCATAGACGTGCCGGGCGCGGATTGGTTTGACCATGTACTCGTCCATGCCAGCGTCGAGGCAGCGCTCGCGATCGCCGGTCATCGCGTGCGCGGTCATAGCCACGATCGGGGTGTGTCCGCCCTGTTGTCCTTCGAGGCTGCGAATGGCAATCGTCGCCTCCAGCCCGTCCATTTCGGGCATCTGCACGTCCATCAGTATTAAGTCGAAGGCGTTGACTTCAACGGCTGCCAAAGCTTCGCGGCCATTGTTGGCAACGAAGACCGAATGTCCCAGCCGCTCGAGTAATCCGATCGCCAGTTTCTGATTGGCTAAACTGTCTTCAGCCAACAGGATGTGCATCGGCACCGATGCCGTCGGCGTTGGCAAGTCCGTGTCCTGTTCGTCCGAGCAGACTGCACCAACCGATGCGGCAATTGCGTCGAACAGTTCGGATTGTTTGAGCGGCTTGAGCAGGTGGGCGGCGACTCCAAACTCGCGGCAGCGGACGATGTCGCCCGGCCGTTTTCCGGAAGTCAGCATCATGATGATTGCGCCGTTGAGATCGGAATCGTTTCGGATCTGCTCGACCAGCCAGAATCCGTCGGTGCCTGGCATGTTGGCATCGGTCAGAACGAGAGCATACCGATCGTCCAGGCGGCGCGCCTCGCGCATGGCATCGAAGGCTTCTGGGGCACTTGAGGCGGTTGTGGGACGCATGTCCCAATTGAGAAGCATCTCCTGCAGGATCCGTCGATTGGTGGCATTGTCGTCGACAACCAGCACTTTCAGGCCCACCAGGCTCTCCCGATCGATGGGCACTGTTTCGACTGGCATATCTCGCGGGCGACCGAATGGTGCTGTGAAGTGGAACCAACTGCCCCGACCCAACTCGCTTTCAGCCCAGATCCGCCCACCCATCAAATCAACCAGCCGCGAAGAGATGGCCAGTCCCAGTCCAGTCCCGCCGAAACGGCGCGTCGTCGAGCTGTCGACCTGTTCGAAGGCGTCGAAGATAATTTTCAGCTTCTCGTTAGGAATCCCGATTCCGGTGTCGGAGACCGAAAACCGCAGCACCGACGAGTCAACCGCCTCGCCTTCAACCTCGACCGTTAAGACCACCTCTCCCTGCCGCGTGAACTTGATCGCGTTCCCCACAAGATTGACGATGACCTGGCGAAGCCGGTTGGCATCGCCGGTGACGGCGACCGGTACGCGCGGTCGAATGTCTGACAGCAACTCGACGTCGTGCTTGTCCGCGCGTACGGCCAGCGACTTCATAGTGTCTCCGACGCACTCGTGCAGGTCGAAGGCTATGGTCTCGATGTCCATTCGCCCGGCTTCGATCTTCGAAAAGTCCAGCACGTCGTTGATGATCGACAGCAGTGATTCAGCCGATTCCAACACCATTCCCAAGTATTCGCGCTGCTCACCTTGCAGTTTGCTGTCGAGCACGAGTTCTGTCATGCCGATGACGGCGTTCATGGGCGTACGGATTTCGTGGCTCATGTTGGCCAAGAATTCGCTCTTGGCGCGATTGGCCAAGTCAGCTGCCTCTTTGGCCGCGTGCAGCTGTGCCTCGGCCTGCTTCTGGGCGGTCATGTCGAGTACGAAGCACAGCGATTCCTTCCAGGGGCCGCCTAGATTGGTGACGCCGACCAACACCGGTACCCGCGTTCCGTCTTTGCGGATGTATTCCTTCTCCCATGGCTGGCAAGTCCCTCTTTCCCATAGCTCCTTGAGAGCCTGGGCGTCGATCTTGTGATACTCTCTCGGCGTCATGCGTCCCCAACGCACGTGCCCGGCCTCCAGGTCGGATCGGTCGTATCCGACCATCTTCAGAAATTCGTCGTTGGCCTCCCTGATGCGGTTGTTGTAGTCGGTTACGACGATGCCGATGATGTTCGACTCGACCAATCGGCGAAACCGGGCTTCGCGGTGTCGTAGAGCCTCTTCGGCCGCGCGCTGTGCGGTGACGTCCCAAAACATCCCTTGAATGCCCACGATCGTGCCGCGCGCATCGCGAACCGGCGCCTTCAGCACATGCACGTAGAGCTTCTCACCGCCCGGCTGAAGGTGTTCTTCGGTGTCCTCCAAGACCTCACCGGTAAAGACCACCTTGAAGTCGTCGGCGCGGTACTTGCCAGCCAGCTCCTTGGGGAAAAAGTCGAAGTCCGTCTTGCCGACGATCTGCTCGAGCGACTCTTGCAACGTTTGGCAAAACCGTTGATTGGCGAACACGAATCGTCCATCAAGGTCCTTGCGAAAGACGTTCAGGGGCAGGCTCTCCACCAAGGATTCGTACCGCGCCTCGGTGTCGCGCAATTCGACCTCGACCCGCTTCCGTTGAATCGCATAGTAAATTGCGTGGCCCAACAGATTCGAATCCAGATCATCCAGCGCCAGATAATCCTGCGCCCCATCGCGGACGCTGCGCCGAGCCAGCAGTCGATCGTCTGTGGCCCCGATGACAATGATGGGCGCGGTCGGCGAGCGAAGATGGAGCTTGCGAATCACTCCAAAGTCCGACTCGAGTTGTGAGCCGAGCACGACCACAACGGCGTCGTAGTCGCGTTGCACCGCCGCCTCGATAGCGGCGTCGTGCTCTTCCAGGCGCTCGGCTTGGATGCTCTTGCGCTTCGAGTCGGCTAGCAGAAGCTCCACGTCCGGAGCTGGTGCCGAATCATCAGCGATCAGCAGCACTTTAATCATGGCGACGGCTCGGGGGAGCGACCGGCGCTCTTGCTAGAACGGGGCGGCATTCCTCTGTCTCGATTGTACAACTCAGCCCCCTCAACGCCAGCAATTCGGCAATCAGGGACCTTGACTCAACATTCCGCGCAGCTTGCCCGTTTTCAACCGAAAAAGGTGGCAAGGTCCAATTCTGTTTGGACCGGTTGCAACGATTGTGACGATATCACACCAGTGAACCCCCGGGGAAAGACCGCATGAGCCTCTGTGAATCATGTCACGGTGGATGCTGCCGCTCGTTTGCAGTTCCGGTGACCGGTGCCGACATCATTCGAATCGAGCAGTCGCTCGAGCTGGATTTCTGGGACTTCGTTTGCCGGTGGACCGACCCTGAAGGGACGATTGCCGGCAAATACGCTCCCCATTTGCGATTCGCAGACGATCCCGGTACGGACTACGTCGTCTGCTTGACGCACGAGCAAAGCGAGATTCTCAAGGGAACGACGAAGTGCCGTTTTCTAATGGAGTGCGAGCCCGACGAAGAGCACCCGCTCGGTCTCGCTCGATGTGGAATCTATGAAGCCCGCCCCTCCGCCTGTCGCGCGTTTCCCACGAAGCTGAACGCCGGCGGCGATCTGGCCATCATCTACGACATTCCCGAGCGGGGCCGCCAGGACCCAAATCCGGCCTACCAGCTCTGCCCGCGACCCTGGGAACCGAGCGACGTCGATCCCATGACCACCTATCAATCGCTGGCCGTCGCGCAAGCCGAGATGGAGTTCTTTAGGCGGGTGGCCGACATCTGGAATCGCAATCCACGCGCCTGGAGCGTGTTTCCCGAATTCTTGCGGCTGGTCTACTCCAATCGCGTCTCATGCGAACGCGACATGCCGGCGAAAGAACAGACTCCGCACCCTGGGGTGGCCGCTCAAATCGGCCCCGGACGAGAGGTCCACTACAACCGGCGAGCGGCGTGATCGCTTGAAGGCGTGGGTCCCTCGGCAGCACCTCTGAGCGGCAACGCTGCAGCAGGCGCTCGAAACCTTGTATGCTGCTGCATGTGTCGACACGCTGCTGGTTGTCGACGGTCTCTGCTACCGCCGGAATGTGCGCGAATGTCCGATCACGCCGACCCTCAGTCAGCGTCAGCAGGCTCATCAAATCCCGGCTCGTTCCGGCCCACTGCATCGCTGGCGATGCTCCGTGCGCGAGCTGCATTGCTGGCCGAGTTGCGGCAATTCTTTCGAGACGCCGGCTACTGGGAAGTCGAAACACCCCTGCTGTCGCGCGACGTTGTGGTCGATGCCTGGCTCGAGCCGTTCGCCGTCACGCAGCCGCCAGACGGCGGACCGTCGAGGGCGTGCGATCACGAGACCGTCGAACAGCTCTATCTACAGACGTCTCCTGAATTCGGCATGAAACGGTTGTTGGCAGCCGGCGCCACATCCATCTACCAGATCACGCGGGCTTTCCGCGCCGGAGAAGTCGGCCGGAATCACAATCCCGAGTTCACAATCGTCGAATGGTATCGCGTGGGCGACACCTATCACGACCAGATGACCTTCGTCGAGCAGTTGACCGACCGCGTGCTTGCCGCCGCAGATCGGCTCGCTGAATCAGACGGGCGGCCTCATCTCGCCCCTCCTTTTTTGCGTCTTTCCTACGATGCAGCGTTCGAAAGATTCGCCGGCACTCGAGTGTTGAATCTAAGCACGGGACGTCTGGCAGAGTTGGCGGCCGAACGAGGAGTCACCGCTCCACACGGTCTGCGGCAAGACGACCGCGACGGATGGCTGAACTTGCTGCTGGCCGAACTTGTCGAACCGCACTTGGGCCGCGACGCGCCGGTTTTCTTGTATGACTACCCGGCTTCACAAGCCGCACTCGCCAGAGTCCGCGGCGGAGACCCGGCTGTGGCGGAGCGCTTCGAGCTGTATATCGCCGGCGTCGAAATCTGCAACGGTTACCAGGAGCTGACCGATTCCGGCGAACTCCGTGCCCGCACGCTGAAGCAGGCAGCAATTCGCTCGCAAGAGGGGTTGCCGAAACTGCCGACCGAGAATCGACTGCTCTCGGCCATGGACGCCGGTCTGCCCGAGAGCTCCGGCGTCGCACTGGGGTTCGACCGCCTCGCCATGCTGGCTCTGGGAGCAAGTTCGATTGCCGACGTGATGAGCTTCCCTTTCCATCGGGCATGAATCTGCCAGTTCATGCGATCGATTCCGACACACTCTCTTGGCACGGGAACGGTTGGCTGCTGAAGGAGCACCGCTCGTTGCGTCGGCGTCGTTCGTGGCGGTAGACTTAGGTTGCTTGGCTCGGATCGAGCACTCTCCCTACACGCTCTGTTGCTGGCCCCACTGAAAGACCGCTTCGCACATGCCGAGCGTCACATCGACTGCAAAAAAGATTATCGGGAACGTCGAGAAGGTCGTGATCGGCAAACGGCAGGAGGTCATTCTGGCCCTGGTCGCCTACTTCTGCGAAGGACACGTGCTGCTGGAAGATGTTCCCGGAGTCGCCAAGACAATGCTGGCCCGGGCGCTTGCCAACAGTGTGGGCGGCACGTTCAAGCGGGTGCAATGCACTCCCGATTTGTTGCCGAACGACATCACCGGCGCGTCGATTTTCAATCCGCAGACGGCCGACTTCGAGTTTCGCCCCGGCCCTTTATTCGCCAACATCGTCCTGGCCGATGAGATCAACCGCACCACGCCGCGCACGCAGGCGGCGCTATTGGAAGCCATGGCCGAAGCCTGCGTCACCGTCGACGGCGAGACCTATTCTTTGGAGCCGCCGTTTCTGGTTATCGCGACCCAGAACCCGGTCGACCACGAGGGAACGTTTCCGTTGCCCGAAGCGCAACTGGATCGGTTTCTCGTCCGTTTGAGTTTGGGCTATCCCAATAAGGACGATGAGGCCCGCATGCTCGACCGGATGAAGAGTGCGCATCCGATTGACAGCTTGGAGCCGGTCGTCTCGTCGGCCGACGTTGTGGCCTGCCAACGGGCTATTCGCAACATGCACGTCGACTCGAAGGTCCGCGATTACTTGATCGAACTGGTCCGCACCACGCGCGACCACGAAGACGTCGCGCTGGGTGCCAGCCCGCGGGCTTCAATGGCCCTCTATCGAACAGCGCAGGCGGTGGCCGCCATTCGGGGCAACGAATTCGTCTTGCCCGATGACGTCAAGCGCGTCGCCTCCTCAGTGCTCTGCCATCGGCTGATCGTGCGACCGGAGAGCCGGCTTCGCAAGGTGACTGCCGCCGACGTGGTAGACGGAATCCTCGACGATGTCGAAGTTCCCACACTTCCCTCGGCCATGAGGGCTTCGTGATCGATTCAATCGCCAAATTGGGGTGCTGTAGCAGGTCTGTCCAGCAACAGCACTTGCAACGCTCCGGTTTCGACCGCAACTCCGCGTTGAACTCTGCATGAGATGGTACCTCGGCGCACTGTTGATTCTGGTGCTGGGCCTGGTCTTCGACTTGGGCCTGCTCGTGTACGCTATGTACGCGCTGCTGGGAGTGATGCTCGTCAGCCGCTATCTGTCGCGGCAATGGATCGAGAACCTGTCGGCCACCCGTGAGTGCAACCGTCTCACAGCCCAGCTGGGCGATACAGTGGCCGTGGTTGTGACGATTGGCAACCAGGGCGGCCTGCCGGTTCCTTGGATCTTGCTCGAAGATTCGCTGCCGCGCGATGCGCTCATCCAGCGTCCCCCGCGTATCAAGGTGGACGGTCGACGCTTCGGCATCATGCAACTTGGCATCGGCGGTCAAAAGTCGCTGCTGTATCAAATCACCTTTCGCATGCGGGGCTACTACCAAATCGGACCGTTGTTGCTTGAAAGCGGCGACCTGTTCGGTCTGCACCGCCGCTACCGGATCGTAACCGAGCCGCGATATGTACTCGTCTACCCGCGTGTCGTGCCGCTGGACAACTACAACATTTCGTCGCGGCGACCGATCGGCGAGGTCCGCATGGCCCACCGGCTGTTCGAAGACCCGACGCGAATCTCCGGCGTCCGCCCGTATCAGCAGGGGGACGCTTTGAATCGCATCCACTGGAGGGCGACGGCGCGGACCGGCGAACTTCACAGCAAGACCTACGAGCCGTCCTCCATCGCCGGGGCCACCTTCCTGCTCGACTTTCATCGTGACGTGTACGATGCTCGCGGCGAACCGCATCGCTCCGATCTGGCCGTGACCGCGGTCGCCTCTCTGGCCAATGCGGTCTATCACATGGGGCAGCAAATCGGACTGGTGACCAACGCCCGCGACGCGGCGGACCGCATTCGCGAAGAAGGATTTCGACGCGAATTCCGCAATCGATCTGCAGCCCGTGAAGGTGTCGGTATGAGCGAGTGCAGCGAGCGTTTGCGACCGGTCGTGCTGGAAGCGGGCCGCGGAGCGGCGCAGTTTCAGCAGATCATCGAGATGCTGGCCCGCCTGGAATTGACCGACGGACTCTCGTTCCCGCAGCTCGTGTCGGAAACATCGAGCCGCATGCCCCGCGATGCCAGCATCGTTGCCGTGCTCCCAGACGTGCCCGAAGAGACGGCACTCACGCTGGGCAACCTTCGACGGCAAGGGTTCGCCGTTACCGCGATCGTGATCGTGTACGACGACGTCCAATACTCCAACTGCGCCGCTCGGTTGCTCGCCGAGGGACTGGTCGTTCGCCGGCTCGAAAACGAGGCCACCCTCTCGCAGATGTGTTCTGAACAACTGGTCGGCATGTAGGGCGCTGCACAGTTGCAGCCCAAGGCTCGAATCGAACTTTGCCGCGCGAACCGGACTGCGGTCGTTCTTGCACCGGGCTGCAAGGACGATGTGGCGGACTCTTTTGAACCGTACCCCGGCCATCTCGTATACTGTAAGGTGATGGGTGTGTCCGGCGTGCGGTGGGGCGAGGACCAGATTGCCCCGCTGCCCAAATTTCCGGTGGAGCGACGGCTGCGGTCTTTAGGTTGCGAGGAAACCGAGTGCCCGTCTATCTCACCTGTCCGACCTGCAAATCGACGCTGCGTCTGAAGGACAATTTTGCACGCGCCCAGGCCCGTTGCCCCCATTGCCGCAACGTCATCGACGTGCCCAAATCGGCAACCGAGACCGTCAATGTCCGCATGGATGACGTTGGCGACGAACTCAGGGCCCGCGCCCGCGCCTTGGGAATCGATTTCGACGACCAAACCGACCTCAAGGAGCTGAGCCGCCGCATCGAAGCGGCCGAATCGCCCCACACCCCTCCCCCCACCGATCTGCGCGAAGAGTTTGAGTAATCCGACAGTTTTGCCCCATGCCCCCGGCTGCAATCCAATTCAACAGTTCGAGAGAGACGCCGACGACGATGACGCGATTCTCCGCGACGCAGGCAGCCGTTTTGACTCTGGCGGGCCTGTTTACGCTGTCGGGAGCCGCAACGGCGCAACAGGATGCCGCCGAAGACGATCAACCCGACGCCGCTGTCTGCGTCTGGACGACCGCCGAGATCACCATCGACGGTCTTGCCAGTGAAGATGCCTGGAGCAAAGCGCCCTGGATCGAGAACTTTGCGCAGCCCTGGTTGAAGTCGGGCAAGCTGGCTGGCACCACGTCCACGAAAGCAAAACTGCTGTGGGATCGATCGCACCTGTATGCGTACGCCGAACTTGAAGACCATGACCTGTACGCGACTGTGACCGAGCACGATGGCCGCACATGGTCTGACGACGTGTTCGAACTGTTCTTCAAGCCGGCGGTCGAAAAGCCGGGCTACTACGAATTTCAGGTTAACGCGGCCGGCACGGTGCTCGACATGTTCTTGCCCAAACGCGAGCCGAAAGGCTACGAGCGCTACCGGTCTGACGGCGATTTCCATCTGGCGTCCAAGGTTCTTCTCGACGGCACGTTGAACCAGCGCGAGGACAACGATCGCGGTTGGTCTGTGGAGATCCGCATCCCCTGGACCGACTTCATGCGCACCGGCGGCCGTCCGGAACCGAACCATCAATGGAAATTCGCACTCTGCCGGTACGACTATTCGGCACAGCGCGACAGGCCGCTGCTGAGTCAAAACTTGGCGCGCAGTTCGCAGCCCTACCCCAACTTCCACCGCTACGAAGACTACGCCACGCTCACGTTTCTCGGTCCCGCCGAGAGTAAGCGAAGAGATCCTTCTGCGACGCTGCCTATCGATCGCTTCGTGCCGACGCCGTCGAAACTTGTCGGCTTGCCCGATGATCCGCCGCCGTTTGTCGACCACCGCTCGTTCCCGAAATTGCAAATCGATTTCCCGATGGCGGTCACCCGGCAACCTGGAAGCGACCGCCTGATTGTGATTGCTGCCGATCGTCCGCAGGGATACACGCGCCTGGTTCGATTTGCCGACTCCGAAGATGTGGAGAGTTTCGAGACGATTCTGGATCTGTCGGAGCAGGCGTATGGCGTTGCCTTCCATCCCGACTTCCAAGACAACGGTTACGTTTACGTGGGGGGCAATGGGCCAACCGACAACGACCCGAAGACTAAAGTCACCCGTGTCACGCGATACAAGATGGAACCCGCGGCCGATGGCAAGATCGACCCAGAGTCGAGGTCGATCATCATCGAATGGCCCTCTGACGGGCACAACGGCGGCGACCTCGCTTTCGGTCTCGACGGCACGCTGTACGTGACGTCGGGCGATGGCACGAGCGACTCCGACACCGACCTCACCGGCCAGGGTCTCGACCACCTGCTGGCCAAAGTGCTGCGGATCGACGTCGATCATCCGGCAGATGACCGGCCTTACTCGGTGCCAGACGACAATCCCTTTCTCGGGATGGCCAATGCGCGGGCCGAAACTTGGGCCTATGGATTGCGGAACCCGTGGCGGATGACGGTCGACCCCCAAACCGGTCACGTTTGGGTTGGCAACAACGGTCAGGATCTGTGGGAGCAAATCTACCTGGTTCGCAAAGGAGACAACTACGGTTGGAGCGTCTACGAAGGCAGCTACCCCTTCTATTTGAATCGCCAACTTGGGCCGACGCCGCACGTCAAGCCCACCCTCGAACATCCGCACTCCGAGGCCCGCTCGCTGACAGGCGGAGTCGTCTATCATGGCACACTCTGGCCAGAGTTGTTGGGCGCGTACATTTATGGCGACTACTCGACGGGCAAAATCTGGGCTGCCAGGCACGATGGCGAGCAACTCCTCTGGCACCGTGAAATCGCAGACACCACGCTGCAAATCGCCGGGTTCGGTCTCGACAGCCGCGGCGAACTGCTCGTCGTCGACTACCAAGGCAGCAACCTCGGCGGGTTGTATGCTCTGCAGAGGAATCCACAAACAGCCGCCAACATCGAGTTTCCACGCCAACTGAGCGAAACGGGACTGTTCCAGTCCATACCGGGACACGTCGTCGGACCGTCGCTGATTCCGTACTCGGTCAACGCTCCCCTTTGGTCTGACGGTGCCGAGAAGGTCCGTTATCTCGCACTCCCCGCCGCCGACTCGCGCATCGACATTGCGCCCAGCCGCGGTTGGAACTTCCCCGACGGCACCGTCGCCGTCAAGTCCTTTGCGCTGCCACTGCAGGATGACGAATCGGGCCCGCGGCGCTGGATCGAAACGCGATTGCTCACCCGGCAGCAGGGCGAGTGGGTTGGCTATTCGTACGCGTGGAACGACGAACAAACCGAAGCCACGCTGGTCGAAGCGGCCGGAATGGATCGCGACTTCGCAGTCAAAACTGCCGAAGGCAAGCGCGAACAAACCTGGCACTACCCCAGTCGCACCGAATGCATGGTTTGCCACACCCGTGCCGCCAACTTCATTCTCGGTCTCAGCACCGCACAGATGAACAAGCCGCACAACTACAACGGCGTCAGTGAGAACCAATTGGAAGTACTTGAACGTCTCGGAGTCTTAGAGGTCAATTGGCACAATCACGCCCTCGACAAGACTCGCCAACAAGGCCAGTCGAAAGGACTGTCCGGCAAACAACTCGATGCGTACGTCAAACAGCAGACCGCTGGCGCTGATCCCGCAAGATCCAGGTCGTCGCTGTTGAACCGCCGGGCAAACGGACACCCGCGTCTGTCCAATCCGTATGACGGCAGCCTGCCGATCGGGGAGAGGGCCCGCTCGTATTTGCATAGCAACTGCTCGATCTGCCACGTCCCGGCCGGCGGCGGCAATGCCCAGATCGATCTGGAGTTCGCTACCGGACGAGACAAAACAATGTTGTTCGACGAATCGCCCAAGCACGACACGTTCGGCATTGCCGAAGCGCGGCTCGTGGCCCCCGGTGATCCCAAGCGGTCGGTCTTGCTGCACCGCGTAGCGATGCGCGGACGAGGCCAAATGCCGCAGCTGGGAACGTCGCTTGTTGATCGGCAGGCCGTCGAACTGCTGACGACTTGGATCGAACAGATGCGGTGAGGACTGGCGCGTCGGCCGAAATATCCAGATTGCCAGCTCCCTCGCAAGCAACTATAGTGAGGAATCATCACACGGAGACGCGGCGTGCTCGCAAAGTGTTTACAAATCCTCTTGACCGCAATGATCCTGGCCTGCCCGTTCCGGTGCGATAGCCAGGCGGCGTTGAACATGCCGCAGTCCGAGTCGTCTGCATGCTGTGAAAAGTGTGCCGCCCGCTGCGAACAGCAGAGCCCGTTGGAAGCACCGGCTGATCGTCCCAGCGAGCAGCCGTCTGACGATTGCCAATGCATCTGCGCCGGGGCATTGTTCAAGGATTCGTCGCAATACGAATTGCTGATGCAGTCTGAATTCTCGGCCGACCTGGATTCCACTCTGGGCGACTGCCTCATTGCGGCATTGCCGGACCTCGACAGGCCGTTGACGCCCGATCGATTACCCGACGAACGCATGGCCCACTCCGGCCGGAGCATCTGCTGCCGGCACATGTCCTTCTTGTGTTGAGCGCTGGCATCGTCGACTTGCTTCGTTGACGAGCACGGCTGCCGCTCGGGTGCCACTGGCGGCTAGTCCGCCAGTGCCGAACGACTGGCGATTCCGACTTCGCCGTTGCGTTGCGGACTGTCGTTGCCCGTCTCCGCTTCGACTCCAGCAGACTCGATCCGTATGATCCGCGGATCGACTGCGCACAAGAGTGCATTGCCGTGTTGTGGTTTCGGCCGCTCCCCTGGGAGTATGCAATCCGTAATCTGTTCCGCCGTCCCGTGCGTACGCTGCTGACGTTCGCTGGGCTGGCGACGGTCATCGTATTGGTGTTTGTCGTGGTGGGCTTCATTCGTGGACTGAACCGTTCGCTCGACGTCAGCGGTGATCCAAACACCGCAATCGTCTTTTCTCTAGGAATGGGCGAGAACCTGGAATACTCTTCGATTCCCATGCGGACCAGCGACCTTGTGCCCGCCAGCGTCCAAGGGATTCAACAACGCTACGGTAAGAAATACGTCTCGCCGGAACTGTTTCTGGGAACGGAGATTCGTCTGAACGCTAGTTCCGAACCCGCGCTGGGGTTGATCCGCGGTGCAACTCCGACGGTCCTGCTCGTGCGCAGACAGGTCGAGATCGACAGCGGCGACTGGCCCAAAATGGGCGAAGTAATTGTGGGCCGGCTGGCGGCGGCGAAGCTCGGCGTCACGCCCGATCGATTGTCCGTCGGCCGCGAATTTGCGTTTGAAGGTCGTGCTTGGCAAATCAGTGGTACTTTCTCAGCGGCAGGCTCCGCATTCGAGTCGGAAATTTGGTGCCGCCTCGACGACTTGCAGCAGGCCATGAAACGCCAGGACCTGAGTATCGTCGCCGTCACAATGGCGGCCGATGGAAACTTCGAAGACCTGCGCATGTTCTGCAAACGGCGGCTCGATTTGGAATTGCAGGCCCTGCGGGAAGTCGACTACTACGCCTCGCTGCAAAAGGATTACGGTCCCATCAAGATGCTCTGCTGGTTGGTGGTGTTGATGGTGTCGGGGGCCGGCATCTTCGCGGGGCTGAACACGATGTATGGCTCGGTCGTAGGCCGCGTCGGCGAACTCGCGACGCTACAAACGATTGGCTTCGTCAGAAGGGCGATTGTCGTGAGCTTGATTCAAGAAGGAGTATTGTTGGCGGCCGCGGCCAGTTTGCTGGCCGCCTTGGTCGCCCTTGTGTTTGTCAATGGAGCCGCCGTGCGGTTCACAATGGGGGCGCTGACCCTCCGCGTGGACAGCGTGGCGATTCTGATCGGTTGCGGTGTCGGTTTGTCGCTCGGTTTGTTCGGCGCCATTCCACCCGCGGTGCGGGCATTGCGAATGCCCGTCGTCGATGGTCTTAAATCGGTTTGATTTCGTTTTCAGCGGCGGCTCGATGCCGGCGCATAACAAGCATGGAGAACAGGAATGATGAGACAAGTTTGCGTGGTTACCGTTTTCTCGCTCGTCGCCGCAGTCGCCGTCGGTTGCAATGAAACGCAGCCGCCGGCAGGCTCGCAGACTGTGAGCACCGCCGCACCCGCACCCGCTACCGGCGCTGCAGAATATCTTCTGGCCAGCGAGCCGGAGGGTGCAGCCGACGTGATCAAGGTTCGAGAGTCGGCCGGAAACGACGATCAAGTCGTGATTGTGGGCCGAATTGGCGGCGACGTGAATCCCTGGATCGAAGGCCGCGCCGCTTTTTCGATCGTCGATCCCTCGCTCAAAGCCTGCAGCGACATTCCCGGCGACGCGTGTCCCTATCCTTGGGACTACTGTTGCGCGACGGACCAGCTGCCGACCGCGATGGCGTTCGTCGAAGTCGTGGACGCTGAGGGCAAACTCGTGGAAACCGACGCCCGCGAATTGCTGGATCTCAAAGAGCTGCAGACCGTTGTCGTGCAAGGAACCGCGAGACGCGATGACGCCGGCAATCTGACCGTGCTGGCCACCGGTTTGTACGTGCGAAAGTAGAACGATGCCGGAAGTCGACCTGCAACAATTGGCTATCGATCGAGACGCACGCCGAGCGCCGCCGACGCGCATCCGCCGGCACGTGTTGACGCGGTACGTGATTCCGGGTGTGTTGATCGTTGGGTTCCTGGCGTTGATTGCGGGCGCCGCTCGCGATCTCGTGTTCCCGCCGCGCGACGTCACCGTCGTGCCCGTCCGGTCGGTGGCAGTCGAGGTGCACCAGCAGGGGACGCCGTTATTTCAGGCTGCCGGTTGGATTGAGCCAAGGCCGACGACGGTGCGTGTCGCGGCATTGGCTCCCGGTGTGGTTGAGCAACTCCTTGTGGTTGAAGACCAGGCCGTTGATGAAGGCGATGCGATAGCCGAGCTGGTCAAAGACGATGCGCGACTCGGCTACGAGAGCGCCTTGGCCGACCGTCAATTGCGCGAGGCCGAGCTGGAGGAAGCCCGGGCTCTGTTGATGGCGGCTCAAACCCGTTTCGAACAGCCGGTGCACCTCGAAGCCGATCTGGCCCAAGCCGACGCCGCCTTGGCCAAGACTGAGACTCAGCTCACAAACCTGCCGTTCGAGACGCGCCGGGCCCAGGCTCATCTGAAGTTCGCCGAGCGAGACTACAAGCGCAAGGTTTCGGCAAGAACAGCCATCTCAGAACGCGACGTCGATGAATCCGAGAGCGAGCTCACCACTGCGAAAGCCATGTTCGAAGAGTTGCTCGGTCGTAAGCGGTCTTTGGAGTATGAGCAAACGGCCCTGACGCTGCGACGTGACGCGTTGCGCACGCAACTGCAACTCCTCGTCGATGAAATCAAGGCGCGCGACGAGGCAGCCGCCCAAGTCAAGGCGGCCCAAGCGCGTCTCGATCAAACCAGCGTTGCCGTCGCCGAGGCGAAACTCCGGCTCGAACGCATGACGATTCGTGCTCCGATGGACGGCCGTGTGTACAAACTCATCGGCCATCCGGGAGCGCGGATCGGTGACGGCAACATGGCTCAGATGCAGGGACACGATCCCAGCACGGTCGTCACCATGTATCAGCCGCATAGTTTGCAGGTCCGTGTTGACGTGCGGTTTGAAGACATCCCCCAAGTCAGCCTCGCGCAGCCGGTCCGAATTGAGAACGCGGCCTCGGCTGCCCCGCTGGCAGGCGAGGTTCTGTTCATCAGTTCGCTGGCCGACATCCAAAAGAACACACTGGAAGTCAAAGTGGCCCTGCACGACCCGCCGGCCGTCTTCAAGCCGGAAATGCTGGTCGACGTGACGTTTCTGGCACCGGCCGTTGATGCTGACGCCGAAGCCTCCAGCGAAATGCGGCTGTACGTTTCCCCGTCGCTGGTGCGACAAGACACAGCGGGCGAGTTCGTCTGGTTGGCCGACCAATCTGCCGGCTTGGCCCGGCGAACTTCTGTCACCACGGGAGTGGTGCGCGACGGCCTGATTGAGATCGCCGCCGGCCTGACGGTTTCCAGCCGCCTGATTGCGAGTGCAACCGACGGTTTGCAGGACGGCGACCGCATTCGTGTCACAGGAGAAGCTCCGGTTTCTGAAACATCCAATCCTTGAACCACCCGCCGGTGAGTGAAACCAATTATGCCGCTCGTCGAAGTCCAAAACGTCACCAAGCGTTACCACAAAGGGAACGAGACGATCACCCCGTTGGACGACGTGTCACTGGACGTCGAACAGGGAGAGTTCGTCTCACTGATGGGAGCCAGCGGAACGGGCAAGTCGACGCTGCTGAACCTCATCGCCAGCATCGACAGGCCCGACAGCGGGCGCATCGTCGTCGACGGCACCGACATTACCGGGCTGTCGCGCACGCGGCTGGCGCACTGGCGCGCCGAAAACGTTGGATACATCTTCCAGACGCACAACCTGGTGCCTGTGTTGACGGCGTACGAGAACATCGAACTGCCGTTATTGCTCCTGGCGATGTCGCGGTCCGAGCGCCGCAAACGGGTCGAAGTCGCCCTGCAGGCGGTCGATTTGCTCGACCGTGCCGAACACTATCCGCGGCAGCTCTCCGGCGGGCAAGAGCAGCGAGTCGGCATCGCGCGGGCCATCGTAGCGCATCCCAAGCTGGTCGTCGCCGACGAGCCGACCGGCGATCTCGATGCCGACACGTCCGACCAGATTCTCGGCCTGCTCGGGCGACTGAACCGGGAACTCAACGTGACGATGTTGATGGTGACACACGACTCCGACGCCGCCGAGATTGCCGATCGCCAATTTCGCCTGGATCACGGAAAACTCAAATCGTCGGGTCCTCAAGGCACTCAACCCACCCAGTACGACAATGTAGCCAGCCCGTGAGGCACAAGAAGGCGGTCGAGTGCGCGAATCGCACCGAACCCCCGATGGATGACTGACAACGATTCGTCCGGCCAGAATGACCATGTTCAAACTCATTCCTTACGTCTTGAAAACGCTCTGGCGGCATCGGTCCCGATCGATGCTCACCATCAGCGGGTCGGCGGTGGCGCTATTCGTCTTCTGTTTCGTAGGGGCGGTTCAGGAAGGCATGCACGATCTCAGGAGGCGGCAGGAAGCGTTGGGATCGCTGATCGTGTTTCAAGCCAACAAGTTTTGTCCCGCCACCAGCCATCTGCCGCAAGATTACGACCAGCAAATCGCGCGTCTGGAGGGTGTTCGCGACGTCGTTCCGATTCAGGTCTTCACGAACAATTGCCGGGCCAGCCTGGACGTAGTTGTGTTTTACGGCGCCCCGCCCGGCAAACTCCGCACGGTGCGGGACTTCAAACTGACCACCGGCAGCTGGGCCGAGTTCGAAAACCATCAGGACGCTGCCGTCGTCGGCCGCGCGGTGGCCCGGCGTCGCGGGATCAACGTCGGCGACAAGTTTTCGATCGGCGATCTGTCGGTCGTCGTGGCCGGCATCTTCACCAGCGACGACCCGGCTGAGGAAAACTATATCTACAGCCATCTCGAGTTCCTGCAGCGCGGCAAAGGCATGAACCTTGTGGGCACGGTCACGCAAATCGAAGTGCTGCTGGCCGAAGGCGTCGATCCGATTGAAAAGTGCGAGCAGATCGACGAACGGCTCCGCAGCGGCCCGGTCGAAACCGATACGCGTCCCAAAGGCGTCTTTCAGGCCAAGAGCCTGGGAGACCTGTCTCAATTGATCGAAATGGCGCACTACCTGGGTTATGCCTGTGTGGGACTGGTGTTGTCCCTGGTCGCCACCACTACGGTGATGTCGGTTCAGGACCGCATCAAAGAGCACGCGGTGCTGCAAACAATCGGATTCTCCGGCCCGCGCATCTTCGGGCTGATACTCATCGAAAGCATTCTGTTGAGCCTCATCGGCGGATTGATGGGCGTGACGCTGGCCATGTCGGTACTGCAATTCAGCAGCCTGGCAGTCGGCGCCGAAGCCGTGACCATCGCGTTCACACCCTCATTTCGACTGGCTTCAATCGGCTTGCTAGTCGCCGCCACGACAGGATTCTTGGCCGGAGTCGCACCGGCGCTGCACGCGGCTCGCGCCGAGATCGTGCCCGCGCTACGACAAGCGTGAAATCCCAATCGCGAATTGCTCTTCCGTTTTTCGCGTAGTAGTCGGCCTCACCTTGATTGGTACGTCCACTCAATGCGGCGGGTGGCATGGCGTCGCTCGCGTCGCCATGTCTTCACATGCCCACGCTTCGCGAGGGCATGCCACACCGACTGTAACGATGCGGCGGTTTGCGCTTCGCTTACCCGTCGGGTGGAACGCACAACTTTGGGCGAGGTCGACTAGTAGGGTGGGTGCAGCGCAACCTACAACGCCAACTTGTCTACCAATCAGCAATCACCCCGCTGTTCAGTCCGCGCCGGGGAACAGGTGGCCGCGGGCCTGCATCTTGACGGCGTACAGCGACGTGCGTGCGGTGACATAAAGTGTCTGCAGATCCTTTCCGCCGAAGGTGACGTTGGCCGGTACCTCGGGAAACTCGATAATACCGAGGTGTCCGCCTGTGGGATCGAAGACCTGAACCCCCAGTCGTGAAGTGATGTAGAGGTTGCCTTTACTGTCGATGGTCAGTCCGTCCCCGCCGCCGCCTGCACCGGTGGCGCCTTCAGGCTGGACCAGTTCGCAGAACAAGCGGCGCGGGCCGAGTTTGCCGGGCGCTTCGATCTGGTATTCCCACATCCGCTTTTCCATGCTGGGGATGACGTATAGCTTCTGTTCGTCGAGTGAGAGAATGACACCGTTGGGCGCCGGGTGATCGTCGGCGAGGCGGGTCACCGCGCCGTCCGGCGCGCGATAGTAAACCGCTTCTTTTCCCTGCGGCCAGGGATTGGGTGCGCGAAACCGGGGATCGGTGAAATAGATGCCCCCCGTACGGTCGATGACCAGGTCGTTGGGTGCGTTGAAGCGTTTGCCGTCATACGAGTCGGCCAGCGCCGTAACTTGCTTGGACTCGACGTCGACGGAAATCAGCCGCCCGTCCATCGAGCAGGCATACAAGGTGCCGGCAGCGTCAAGCATGACTCCGTTGCAATGCCCGGAGGGTTCGAGGAACACCGACAAATCGCCGTCGGCGTTGACCTTGTGAATCCGGTTGGCGGGAATATCGGTGAAGTAGAGATTGCCCTGCCCATCGGCCGCCGGCCCTTCGGTAAACCCCAGGTCGCCGAATAGCTTTTGCACTTCGCCGTCAGGCCCGATGCCGGGAATGGGATCGGCTGCTTGCGCAAACATCCCGATAAACAATAGCGCGTTGAGGGTTGCGGCAACGATTGTCAGCTGGCGGAATCTCATCGTCGTCTCTCGTGGTTGTGGTTCTTGGAAGAGCGAGACACTCGGTCGAACGCTTCGAGTCCACCATACCGGAGTTCGATCGAAATATCACTCAGGCGCCACGCAGACCTATCACCGAAAAGCCGCCTCATTGCTTCTCTTGTGAATCCGGATCAGATCCGAACCAACCTTTGACGGCGTTCCAGGCGCTGCCGAACACCCGCCCGGTCACCACTTCCTCGGTCCACGTCCCCTTCTCCGTGGAGAAGTTGTCCCAGACAGCCTCGACGTAAGGCGCGTACGATTCGCTCACGGTTGCGTAGAACCCCTTTTCGTGCAGGGCCGAAAGCGAGTCGACGTAGTGGCCCAGCACGTTGCGGTTGAGCAGTCCGCCGGCCACGCGCAGACCGGTAAACGCGCCGGTCGAAGCCGTCTTGGCCTTCTCCAAAGTGTGCATCGTCATTGCGCCGGAAACGCCCAGCAGGCTGACATCTTCCTTGGTGGCGATGTCGCGAATCTCGCCCCAATACCGCTGCACCTCGGCCTGCGGCAGGACGCTGGTGTAGTCGGCCGACGTGGCGGCTTCGCGCGTTTGCTGCAGTGTTTCGCGAAGCTGTTCGACCGACAGCGGAGGTGTATCGAACAGCGTCGCCGACTCGCCGGTGGCGTTCTGAATGGCTTCCAGCACGTCGTCGGCATGATGGATGGTCGACGTGTCGTCGATGACGCCTTGCTTCTTCAACTCTTCGGCCAACTCGACGACGTAGGTTTTCGTCCCATAGGCCACGTCGCTGACGATGGCCAGCATCCACAGCGGCGAGACGTGCAGCGTGGCCAGCCCCGCGAAGTCGACGAAGTTGCCGACCGCTTTGCGAGCCATGAATCCCTCCATGGCGGGCTCTTCTTCGTCGCCGGTTTTCGCGCCGCCAATGTCGTCGGTCAGAAACTTCAACGAATTGCGGACCACGATCTCGTAGGTCTTGGAACTCTGAAACGCCTGCGGGACCAAAAACTCAGCCGCCCGCTGCGCGGTGCCCCCGGCCAGGCCAATCGTACTCCGTAGCGCACGCTCGGGCAGGCTCAAGCTATACAGCAGATACCGGCCGGCCGATGCCGGCGAGGCGTCGGCTGCAAGTTGTTCACCCGCGTCGAGCCACAGCCCGCCGCACTTCTGGCAGCGATCGAGCGCCGTGTCGGCCAAATGCAATTCGCGCATGGGCTGCTCGCAGACGGGACAGCGGATCGACGCCACCGTCACGGCGGGATCCGGCGTGTCCGGAGTCAGCGCATCAAATTGGGCGGCGTCTTGCAGGATCTCTTCCTGAACCTGCTCGCCGGGCACGAACATCCCCTGACACTGCGAGCACTGCAATTGGCCGGCCGTCTCGATCGTCTCGAGCTCAACCCGGCAACGAGGACAGCGGCGCGACTCCGACATGCGTTCCGACTCCGATCACGAACAGATTAGGATGCATTCGACCGAACGCTGAATGGTCGCCAGCAGATCATCTCTTTTCAAGCGCAATCAGCCGGTAGTACCGCAGCCAGGTCACCTCTCCCGCGTCGCGGGGGAGTGTGTGATGACACTTCCTGCACATACAAGGTCGGACGCGCAGCGTCTGGGAGGGGGTCTTCCTGAAGGTCTGAAGACCCTCACACCCCGGGCCCAAACGCCGGACCTCCCGCAGGCAGGTTTTTCCACTTTTCGATGCGGCAAGTCTGGTTCTCCCCATTGCAGAGGGGGAGTTAGAGGGGGTCGAACCCCCTATGGTCCGCCTTCTGAAGGGACGGCCGTATTGCCGATCTGAGTGGTCCTCGCGAACTCCAGCAACAGAACAACCAGGAGACCAAAGTCGGTCGCAACCGAAGTGAGAGAGTCTGCCGGCAGGAGAGGTGACTGACGGACTCCTGTTTGGTTGTCGCCCAAAGGTCACTCCAAGAATCCGGCGTCAGTTCTGCTCGCCTGCCTGGTTCGGTGTGTAGTTCTTGATGTTCTTTACTTTCACGGCGTCGGGAGCGAAGCGGCTGCCCAGGAACAGACCGCCCGTGATCGGCTCGTAGAGTTCGATCGCAATCTGAGAAATAGGTAACCCGGTCTGTTCCAACTCCGCCTGCTTGGCCATCGTGATCGAGGCAATCGCCATGATGGGGCCAGCGTCATCGCTCACGCCTTCCAACGGTTCGCCCGGCTCGTAGTCGGGGAACGCGTTGGACATCACGGCTTGATGCGTGTCGCCGTAGTACCATTGGAGCACAGCTGCCTTGTCTTCAAACCAGGCGAAAATCACGTTCTTCCCGCTGGTGGTGCGTGCCGTCTCCACACCCAAACACCCCTCCGTCTGTTTCAGCGCCCCCACGAGATCGGGAAAACCGCCACCGGAAGCCTTTTCGGCTTGCTTCGGCGGCGCGAACGCAACGACGCTCCCCGCGATCAAAACCCCCGCCACGCACGTCACCCAAGTCTTGGCTCTCATGGTCTTGTCCTTGTGTTGCCCGGATCGATGGCGCTTGCGGAACTCGCACCGAGTCACAGCGCACAACGCCTCGGTGGTTGTTCGTTGTCAAGCAGTAAACCTTAGCGCGACGGCCTCTCAGGCGTGAGATCGCTCAACCGCGCCTCACCCGTTTTTTTGAAGAAGCCAGAAAAAAAGCTTGATCTGCTCAACTCGTCGAACGTTAGAATACCGGGTAGAGCCGGTACGGTTCTTCTTCTGGCTGGTACACATTCTCTGAAATGTGGAAGCCCGGTCGCATGGCTCGGTCCTGCTCAGCATCACGACGGACCGTTCCGCTGACGTCGCGGTTGGCGACAGCGAAGATTCGCGATCTCGGCACGCTCACTGCCGGTCTTCAAATCGCGGCCGCAGGATTCTCTAGTCAACAGGAGCAGAGCGATGCGCACATTGGTCTGGGTAGTTTGCATAGCGGGAGCATCGGCGCTGGCTCAGGCACGGCTCGTTGCCGATGACCAGCCCAAGAACATCGACGAACGCGCCACGCACGAACAGGGAGCGCTCATCAAGGTCGATCGTCCCGAAGAGAACCGGCTGAAGATCAACGCCTTTTGTCTGAACGCAGATGGCAATATCCTGGCCGCTTGTGGAAACGGACCCGGCGAGGTCCGGGTGTTTGACGGGGACGGCGAATTCTTGAGGTTCTGGGAGATTCCTGTCAAACCCGAGTCAATCAACACTGCTCCCGACGGCACCGTACTGGTGGCCGGTTCGGGCAAGCTGTTTCGCTACTCCATCGACGGCGAACAGCTGCAGCAGGCCGACTCGCCACACGCCACAGCCATCAATACCGGCGCCGAGAAACTGCGTGAACACGCCATCGAGCAACTGAAGCAGCAGGCCCGCCAAATTGCCAACCCGGTTGAACAATACCGCCAGCTGCTCGAGCAGTTGGAAACCAAGAAGAAAAAGGATGGACTCAACGACCAGGAGCAGCGAATTCTGGACATCCTGCCCACTCACATCGAGCGGCTGGCAGAGAGACAGCAAAACAGCCCCAAGCCCCAGGAAATCACCGAAGAGGCAATCCAACAGCAAGTCAAGTTCATGACCGAGCACAAAATGCGGATGTGTTCGATCAGTGCCGACGACGACCACGTCTACGTCGCCACGCCGGCCCTGGCCGGTTGGGGTTTTGAAGTCTGGCGACTCGATCCCGACTTCCAAAATGGTGAGGTCGTCGTGTCGGAACTCCGCGGCTGCTGTGGCCAGATGGACGTGCAGTGCTGCAAGTCGGGTGTGTACGTGGCTGAGAACTCCCGCCACCGTGTTGTTCGCTTCACTTCCGACGGCGAGCAGACGGCGACGTGGGGCAAACAGGACCGGACGGGACTGGACGGGTTCACCAGTTGTTGTAATCCCATGAATGTCTGCTTCAACAAGTCTGGCGACGTCTATACAGCAGAATCCAACACGGGCCGAATCAAACGCTTCAGTGCCGATGGAGATTTCCTGGAGTTCGTGGGAGACGTGAAGCTGGTGCCCGGTTGCAAGAACGTGTCGATCGCTGTTTCCAGCGACGACGAGCGGGTCTACATGCTGGACATCACGCGCAACCACATTGTGCTCATGAAACGCAAAACCTCCGAGGACGCGACCGATTCCAGAGCCGGCGCGGAGTGAGCTGTTCTGCCAAGTTCGCGCAACCTGGATCGCAAAGTAGGAGAAATCAATCGATGAACGGTTGGAAGACAGTCGTCGGCTGTGTCGTGGTTCAGCTTGCAGCCACTGGGACGATTCACTCAGAGCAGGCAGAACAAGCGAAGGCAGGATCCCCGCTCACGATGATCGTGATGGACCCGCTGGCCGCACCGCTTTCTTGTGAGTGCGTGGAAGGCTATGCGCAACGCAAGTACGAGGTGCTCGAAGCACATCTCGAGCAGACGTTGGGCCGAGAGGTCACGCTGGTATTCACCGAGTCCCTCGAAAAGGCACTGTCTGGCGATGCCGACGGCCGGGCCGATCTAATCATCGGCAAAGACTCGGTTGTGAGGGCCGATGCCGCTGCCGCTGGCTTCGACCTGACGGCCGTGGGAAGTCTGACCGACAAGCTGGGCTCGACCACGCAGCATGGTTTGATCGTGGTCGGCAAGGACGATGCTGCCCAGAAACCCGCCGACATCGCGGGGTACCGCATCTTCTTCGGACCGAAGGAGTGTGACGAAAAGCATGCGGCCGCTTTGGAACTGCTGAACATAGCCGGCGTCGATCCGCCCCAGAAACTCGAAATGGATGAAGCCTGCAGCGACGGTGCCTGTCGTGTTCTGGAACTCGGTCCCGACGCTAAAGCGGCCGCCGTCATTTCCAGCTATGCCGCACCGCTGCTGGAAGGCTGCGGCACGATCAAAAAGGGAGACCTGCGGGTCATCGCCAAGACCGAACCTGTGCCGTTCGTAACGGCCTTTGTGACCAACCACGTCGAGCCAGCCGAGGGCGACCGCGTCAAAGAGACCCTGCTCTCAATCGGCGCGAATCCGGATATCTGCATCGCACTGGAATCGCTGATCGGTTTCGTGCCGGTGAATGCCGCCACGGAAGCCGCAAAAAAAAAGGGATAGCCGACGATCACTCGCCGGCTTGGAACGGCTGGCGCGGTCCGTCGCGTAACGGGCGTTATCCTCGGCTGCCGGCGAAGCTGCCTGCCGGGCCGGCGCGCGTCGTCTGGGAGGTCAAGCTCGCCCATTCGGGACTCGGGGGAATTGCAGCCACCGACCGGCACGTGGTCTTCGGCGATCGGGACCTTGACGACTTTCAAGACGCATTCCGTTGCTACGAAGCCGCGACCGGAACACACCTCTGGACCGTCCACAGCCTGGCCATTGGCAAACTGGACTACGGCAACTCGCCCCGGGCAACGCCACTCATCGACGGCGAGCGTGTGTTTTTGTTTGGCGCGTTTGGTGACGTCAGTTGCGTCGAGCTTGCTACCGGGAACATCCGCTGGCAAACCAACGTCCGATCCAAATTCGACGCCGATGCCGAACTTCCCTGGGGTTATTGCGGGTCCCCCCTATTGGTCGACGGCCGGTTGATCGTCAATCCCGGCGCACAGGCGGCCTCGTTGGTAGCACTGAAGGCCGACGATGGGTCGCTGGTCTGGAAGACGCCGGGTGCAGGCCCCTCATACGGCTCGCTCATGGTGGGCACGTTTGGCGGCAAACGGCAGATTGTCGGACACGATGCCGACTCCTTGGGCGGATGGGACGTCGAGACTGGCGAGCGTCTCTGGAAACTGACCCCTGAGGCGCCCGGCGACTTCAACGTGCCCACGCCTCTCCAGTACCAAGGCAAGCTATTGGTGACGACCGAAAACAACGGCACGCGGCTGTTCGAGTTCAAGCCGGGCGGCGTCATCGTGCCTGAGCCCGTCACCCACACGAAACGACTCGCACCCGACATGAGTTCGCCCGTGATCGTCGGTGACCGGCTGTTTTGTGTGAACCGCTTCTTGTATTGCTTGGATCTGACAGACGGTCTGCAGGAACACTGGCGGGCCAGGGACCGCACGCTGTCTGACTACGGATCGATCATCGCCGACGACGAGCGGCTGCTGGTGGTCGGCAGAGGAGAATTACTGTTGGTCGACGTCACCAACAGCAGCCTGGCCAACGCCGACCGACTGCGGGTGTTCGATGACCAACTCGAGATCTATTCCCACCCGGCGCTGGTAGGCGACCATCTCTACATTCGCGGCGAGTCGTCGCTGAGGTGTATCGCCCTACGATAGGCGGGTCGATCGTGAATAAGTGGCACACGCATCGATGCGGCTCGCCCGCCTCGCTACTTCAACGAGTGTGTGACTCGATAAGCGTGACCCGCAACGAGTGAGCGTTCTTTCGCTGAGGATCTGCATCAACGGCGACATCACTGTAAGCATTGATGCGGCCCGCGCGGTTGTCGAAATGAACTGTGCCTGTGGTCTGTTGATCGCTTTCCTCAACAGAGCGGTTTGTGTCTTTAGCGGTCCGCTCGACCGACGCGACGTCGATTACGTTCAGTTTGCGTTCTGCGATTTGTTCAGCGTCACGCAAGGTCATCAGCCGGTCGGATTCGACCGGTCCCCATGGCAGTTCGAGCTTCGAGGCCGACTTCCATGTGTCGCTCGTCGAGACCGCGACTTCCGGAAGGACCAGCGGCGCGTGCCAGAACGTGTACCGTAACGTGCTCTGACTCAGCCGAGCGGTCGGGGCGGCGGCTTTGGCCTGCAACCAGGTCTGCAGCGTCGCCGATAGTTGTAAGTCGCTCACCCGCCCGTTTGGATGCATCGTGAACGACAGCTCCTTGCCGACGAGTGGTTCCAGCGGCAAGCGAATCGAATTGATGAGACTGTCGTTGGGATACTGCCTCTGCGAGTCATAATCGATCCGGGCGCTACGGCCGCGAATGGCGTATCGAACGCGCTCGATTGTCTGCGTGATTGTGCAACTGCCGTCCTTGCCGACGGCACCGAGCCGCCAAGCCACGTCGAGCGCCGTCAGCGCCTTTGCCTTGGCGTCTTGCCCTTGAACTCGCGTGGTCATGTCCACGCTGTGCTGCAAATGGTACCGAATCGTCTCGCCGTCCACGAACTTCCACCGCAAGACCTCAGCCGATTGCGCAGATGAAACGGGCAGCAAACTGCCGAGTGCCGCCCAGAGCCCGAGCAAGAACAGTCGCATCGATTTGGTCCGGTAAGATGATCAATCACCGGCATCCTAACCAAGCCAAACGGACCGAGCCAACGATAGACTCCACGTTCGCCTTTATTCCCAAGCTGCGGCGTGCCATAAAGGTCGTTGGTTGCCCAACATGATTTCGTTCGGCGCGGGATCACGCTCGGACTCCGTTCCGCGAGAACTAGCCTCGATGATGGCGATCCGGGCGACCAAAAGCCGCACGTACGCGCGTGCATCTAATTCCCGATCGCTGACAGGAGCGCCATGACCACGGCAGAGAATTCGCTCTCCGATCTCGATAAAATCCGTCGCGAATTCAGGTTCTTCGCGGAGATGTGCACTGAGCACTCCCCGCTGTACGCCACTCTGTCTTTGCGTGCCGCCGACGATGACCAGCTCCTCGCTCTGGCGACCAAACGGCAACCTGGGCAGTCGCCAGTCAACCTGTTGTTTGCAGCCGTCCAGTACCTACTGCTGGGAGGCGCCCGGCACGGCCTAGCGTCGTATTACCCATCGGTGGGAGGCAACCGCCCAACGGAAGAGGCTTATCCTGTGTTTGCGGACTTCTGCCGCGTTCACGCGACCGAAATCCGGCAACTGGTGTCAACTCGGCGCGTGCAGACCAACGAAGTTGGCCGGTGCGGATTGCTGTTACCGGCATTCGCACTGGCATCGACGCATTTCGGGGGGCGGCCCCTCGGGCTCGTGGAAGTCGGCAGTAGCGCCGGGCTGGCGCTACAGTTCGATCAGTACGGGTACGCGTATACCGACAGCGCCGGCTCGCTCCTGCATGCGTGCGGTCCGACATCTTCCGCGGTTGTCCGGACAGAACTCAGAGACGGCCATCAGTGCCCCCTCCCTGATCGACTACCTGAAATCTCCGGGCGGACCGGCATCGATGTCAGCCCACTCGACGTGGCCGACGATGACGCCATGCGGTGGATTGCCGCTTTGATCTGGGGGGATCAGCGCCATCGGCACGAACTATTCCACGCCGCTGTCCGCATCGCGCGCGCCGCGCCAGCCGCGTCGGTGGCAGGCGACGGCGTGGACATGTTGCCCCAAGTGGTCGACACGATCGCACCCAATCACGTGCCCTGTATCTTCCACAGCCACGCCACATATCAGATGCCGGAGGCGTGGCGGCGACGTTTTGCCGATGCCGTGGCCGCGCTCGGTCGCAAACGCGGCCTCGTCCACGTGTCGCTCGAATGGCTCCGTGACGATCCTCGTCCACAGCTACGCGCGGCATTCCATGCGGACGGCCGCATCGAACGCGTCCATCTTGCCGACTGCCATACACATGGATTCTGGATGAGCTGGATTGCAGCTTGAAGGATGACCGGCCGCCTTCGACAGCAGAGAAAATATTGATCCCAAACGGAATGCCGTCTCACTCCTCACCCGCCGACGTCGGCCGAGAGAATCAGCACTGTGTCTCCAGATTGGAGCAGTGTGGCGGGATCGGAAGTGAATGTCTGGGCGTTGATGTTGGCGAGATAACCATCTCGAAGGCGGTTTTCGCTGATGCAACATTCGGCAAGCTGCGGGATTTGCCGGACGACTTGTTGCAGCAGTTCACCTAAAGTATCGGCCTCGACATCCAGAACCGGTACGTTGGCCCGCGCTCTGGGGATTCCAAAGAACTCGACCCGGATCGTCATAGAGCCGCGTTTCAGTTTATTCGCGTGGAGATCCCAGTGAGCCAGACGTCGAACTGCGAAATCCCACCTCAAAGCAGGCTATCGAACTTGGGCACGCCGATTTCTTCACGAGAGGCGAACGGCTCGGCGAAGGCTGTGCCGATCGTCCATCCCCAATAACGAGCCCGGTCGTGGATGTCGTCGAGCACGGTCGGAAACGCTTCTGCCCGACCGCGTAACATCTGGCTCTCGAAACAACGAATCGCGGCCATCTTCTCTTCGATGACGCAGCTGATATCGAAGACGAACGCCGGTTTGGGATGTATCCGCAGGTGGATGCTCCAGAAGTAATACATCTTCGGCGGCCAGAAAGGTTCGCCGGCTAAATCGGTCTTCGTCAGCTTCGCCGTAAACCGGGCGTCGTCGGCCAGCGCGCTGGCGGCGACGTGGTCGGGATGCACGTCCTCGGCGTAGGGAGCGAGGATGATCCGAGGGCGCGTGGTACGAAGAATTTCTGCCAAAGCACGGCGGGCGTCCAATGTGTTCTGCAAACTGCGATTGGGCAGACCCAAGTTCTCGCGCCAGTCGATGCCCAGGACCTCGCTAGCGGCTGCTGTCTCTGCTGCGCGAATCTCCGGGCTGCCATGGGGCGTTGGCTCGCCGTCGGTCAGATCGATGATGCCGACCTTCAGCCCTTGCCGCCGGCACTGCAGAATGGTGCCGCCGACGCTGATCTCTGCATCATCGGGATGCGGAGCAACCACCAATACATCGAGCGATGTTGTCACTGGGCGTTATTTCAACGATTTCAAAGTTCAATCGGCGGCTAGACGGCAAGTCGGTCTTTCACAGATTGATCTGGACCTAGATCACGAAATCTGCAGAATCCGCACCTCCCTCTCCCGGCAATGACTCAATCGAACACCGAACGGCCTGACCGCCGTTCGGGAAGATTGCGCGCACTTCCATCATATCCGTATGGCCGACTCCCGTCCTGTGGAGGCCTCGGCCGAGGAGAATATTTGAAATGCGGTCGCGAATCGTGGTGACTGGCGTCCTGTTGGGCGTGCTATGGCTAAGTGGCTGTGCGATGGTCGAGCCGACGCAACATGCTGTCAGTTCGTCGCTCGAAATGTTCAAGCCAAACACAAACGACTATCGCGACTCGACCCTGGACGACGAGGACGCGTGGGACATCGTCGGCAAGGAGGGTCGTGGGCACCTGGAAGCCGAGAAAGATCCGGACGGCTGGTGGCAGAAGTACATCATGTCGCCCAAAGCGCGGAGCATCGAGCGAAATCTTGGCATCGAATGACCGCCACTCGCGTCGACCAGAACGATCCTGTTAGCTGGTCTTCTTGCGAGCCGGCTTTTTGGCCTTGCTCTCGGCCTTGAGACGATCGTCTCTGGTTTCGCCCAGCGCCCGCTGGACGGCTTCGAGCAGCACGTCCATCGCGAAGGGTTTGCGGAGGTAATCGTCGACTCCCAGCATCTCTGCGTAGGCTTTGTGACGGCCGCCCTCGTTGGCCGTGATCATGATCACCCGGGGCGGCTTCTCCATCGTTTTCAGGTGTTCCAGGATCGGGAACCCGCCCATCTTGGGCATCATCATGTCGGTGATCACCAAATCGGGCTGAATGCTTTCGACCTGGCGGCGCCCCTCGATTCCGTTGGGAGCGGCCACGACGTCGTATCCGGATGCTTCCAAAACGCTGCGGATTGTCGTCGAGATCTCGCGATCGTCCTCGATCAGCAGAATCTTCTTCTCCGATGCCATGATTGCCTCAACGAGTGAATCGTGTTCGCGTCTGCACTCCGTTGCACCCTCGCCGCGACCGTTCATCGTAGGAATGCCGGCTGGCGTTCACAAGGCCGCTCACGACAGCGGGTGGAACACCAGTCCCGAGAGGAGCTTGGGGTAGAAGTAGGTACTCTTGGGCGGCATTTTCTCGAACTTGGACGCGATTTGTTCGACGTGCTCGAGTTGGGCTGGGGCCACCAAACAGGCCAGTTGGGAGTTCCCCTCGTCCAGTGACGTCGTCACTTCATCCATCAAGTGCACGTAGCGGCAGGCTTGATCGGCCTGTGGAAACTTTTGCTTAACCAGGTGGTCGAGGACAAACCTGTGCAAGATGCTCACTCCCAGTCCGCGCCAGGCTTCACTCTGCTCGGCCGCCAGCTCGGCCATCGGCGAGCCATCGCTAAGGCGGGCGAACAGCCACTGACCATCCGCGGCGGTTCCGAAACCGAACACGGTTTGTGAACCGTCCTGTTCCATCTGCTTCCAGGTTGCCTCGGCCGCTTCGCGACCGGAGCCCGTTTGTTCGCATTCAAAGTGCTCACCCAATGCGGCTGACAGGTCTTCGAGCGTCAGCTCGGGCAAGCCCGAGATCAACCGGTGTGTCGGCAGAATTGCCAGACCGTCGTCGCTCATTCCGACGAACATCATCAGCACGAAGTTGGCCGGATGCGCGTCATCGAGCGGCCCATCCGCCTGCAGTTCACCGCGGTAGTTGTTGGCGGTTTCGTAGCGATGGTGCCCGTCGGCAATGAAGATCGGCCGGTCGCCTAGCAGGCTCTGGACCTGTCCGACGGCGGCATGATCGTTGATCGGCCACACCCGGTGCACAACCCCGAGATCATCGGTGGCTTCCAGCGGAGTGCCACCGGCGACCGCAGCTTCCAAAACCTTCTGCACCGCGGCCTGATCGTCGGGGTACAGGCCGAAGATCGGGGACAGGTTCATTTTGCAGGACTTAGTGAGCGCCAGGCGATCGGCCTTGGGCCCCGACATCGTCTGCTCGTGCGGATAGACGTGTCCCTTGCCGAATTCTTCCAGCCGCAGCCGTCCCAGGAAGCCTTTACGCACGTAATGGCGGCCTTCCCAGTCGAACTCCTGATGATAGACGTACAACGCATCCTCGCGCTCCTGCTGCAGAATGCCCTCTTCCTGCCAGTGCCGCACAAACTGCGCGACCCGCTGATACCGCTCGTCGGCCGAATCATCACCCGGTTCCTCGCGGTTGAGGATCAACCGCACGACGTTGCAGGGATGCCGTTCGTAGAGCTCGTTCTGCTCGGCGGGAGAGATCACGTCATAAGGCGGGGCGGTGACCTCCGAGAGGTCGCCAACTTGCAGCAAATCGTATCTCCAGCCCCGAAACGGTTGCACCTGGACCATGTTGCGTCGTCCGTGAAAAGTGATGTAAGGCGTGCGTTGTGTTCAGGCCAAGGATAGTGGATTTGGCAGACCCGCACCAACTATGCGAAGGCCCACAAAACAAAGCTCGTTTGCCTCAAGGCCGCGGTGATTGGCGGCGGACGCCGGCTGGGTTTATAAGGAAATCGAGAGACTTCTACGTCATCCCTCGGAGCCGACGCCATGCGCGAATACTTACTCGTTGCGACGCTTGTTGCCCTGAACGTGTTCCAATTCGCGGCGAAGCACCTCGAGCCCACACAGGCCGGGCATCCCGGCGATCTCGACCCGACGCTCGCCCAGGCTCAACACGACGACTCGCCGGCGGACAATCGCGGGCAGGCATCGGTCGACACTCCTCGATCGCAGAAACGACGACGTCCCGTGCGTCCGCGGATTGACCCAGTCGCCAAGGCAGATTGGACAGAACCGCAAAAGGCGCTCTTGGCTCCCTACGAGCAATCGGGGCGACTCTACAACGTATTCACCACGATGGCACAGCACCCGGACTTGGCACGGGACTGGTTGACGTTCGGGTCTCACATTCTGCGCCGTAATTCGCTACCGGCGCGGGATCGTGAGATCCTCATCCTGCGAATCGGCTGGCTTTGCCAGTCGGAGTACGAGTGGGCGCAACACGTGCGGATCGGCAAGACCGTCGGCCTGACCGACGCTGACATCGAGCGAATCACTCAGGGCCCGGACGCACCCGATCTGAATGAGAGTGACCGTTTGCTGCTACGGGCCGTCGACGAACTGCACAACGACGCGTGCATCACCGACGCTGCCTGGAACGCGCTGGCGAAGACCTACAACATGCAGCAGATGATGGATCTCGTCTTCACGGTCGGCCAATACAACCTGGTCTCGATGGCGCTGAACAGCTTCGGCGTACAGCTTGACGAGGGTTTGGACGGATTCCCGAAGTAGCCCACTGGCTGTTCACTTCAGGCCGATCTTCAATCCATACTTCTCTTTGATCTTCAACAGCGCCTCGGCGTTTCCCATTGCGTCGTCGACGGGATGGTGCGTGTGGGCGGTCCGCCGCAGGTGTTTGAAGCTCTTGAAGGTGTCCTTGATGATGCCCTTGTACAGCGAGCCCAGGTTAGTCGAGCTGAACCCGAAGGGGTTATTGCCCAGAAAGTGGTGCAAGTACCAGTTGATGAACTGCCAGTCGAAACCGTTGTTGTCGGAAATGAAGAACGGCCGACCCGTGCTGACTTTCTCGATCCACTCGACGAACTGCTGCATCACCGATTCGGGATCGTCGAACCCGAGCGTTTCTTCCCGGGAAAACCCGCTGACTTTGAGCGCGTCGGGAAGCCACTTGTCCGAAATCGGCTGCAGTCGGCCGTAGAACGTCTTGGAAAGAGACGCTTCGACCACAACCGCCCCGAAGCAGACCATCGAATAGTCGCCCGGAATCGGTCCATCGGCTTCGACATCGACCATGATGTAGCTCATGGGTGATGCAACCTTTGCGAAAACAGTCTCACCCACCGTACGCGCTGTACCGCCGGGTGCCCCGCGCGAAGGCGATTCGGTTGGCGATCAGCAGGCCGATGATCCACAGGCATCCGATGCCGAGTTCCCAGTACAGTTCGTCGTCGGCGATCCGCGGCGTGCCGTCAGGCCGGTTGAGCATGATCGCAGCCGGGAAGTAGGCCAGGTACTTCAGCGGCAAGTACTGCGTCCACTCGCTGAAGGGGCTGGGGAGCCAGTCCAGCGGGATCATGTGTCCGGACAAGAAGAAGTTGAACATCATGTAGATGAACAACAATGAGCTGACTTCCAGAAACCAAAAGGCGATCAGCCCGATCAGCGACTCCAGCAGGAATCCGACCAGAAACGCCATCATCAGCGAGATCACCCAGGCGGCGACCCGGGTCGCATCGGGCCAGCCGTCGAAGTAGTCGCGGCAGAGCCAAAACACCAGGACGAATGGTCCGGTGGCCACGATGTAGTAGACCAGCTTGTGGGCCACGCGGTGCCAAAACAGGTAGCCCAACATGTCGATGGGCTGCGTGAGGTATTTCTTGATGGTCCCCTCGCGGACGTCGCGGGCGATGCCGTCGGCCAGGCCGGGCATGCTCGAAAAGGCCCTTCCGACCATGGCCAGCAGATAGTAGGCGACCATGTTCGGATAGGTGTAGGAATTCAGCTCGACCTGTTCCGCATCAGACCCGCTGCCGTAAACGCCGAAGATGGCGCCCCACAGAAAGATCTGGGTGACGATCGGTAGAAAGCGAATCAACGTGCCAAAGGCGAAGTCGGCCCGGTAGACCAGACGTTCTTCGATGCACGTCCGCAGAATGATCCAATTGACGCGAAACGTGGCAAGCATGATGCCGACCCAACAGGTGCGCGGCAGGGTGATGGCCTAGAGAACGTGGCTGGTTCAATTTGGCACGGCCGTGATTGGATTCTTCCATCCAACCGCAGGAACGTCAACGCCTGACGGCTCAGGCGCCGGCATTGGCGTCCTGCCGCAGGCGCATGACGACGTCGGCCACGTACGAAATCGCAAATTCGACTTCGTCGGCCGTGTTGAACCGTCCCAACCCAAACCGCAGGCTGGCGCGTGTCAACGGGTCGCTACGTCCCATGGCCCGCAACACGTGGCTGGGCTCAGGGTCGGCCGCCGTGCAGGCCGATCCGGAGCTGACCGCCAGGTCTTTAAGTCCCATCATCAACGCGTCGCCGTCGACGCCTTCGAAGCTGACGTTCAAGTTGCCCGGCAGCCGCTGCTGCGTATGCCCGTTGAGGTGCAAGCCATCGCATTTGCCACACAGGCCGTCCCAAAGTCGATCGCGCAGGTCGCCGATTCTTCGCGACTCCTCGGCCAAAGAGTCGCCAGCAATCTCACAGGCTGCTCCGAACCCAACGATCGACGGTACCGCCAGCGTCCCACTGCGTAGCCGGCGCTCGTGGCCGCCGCCATCGATCTGCGATTCGATTGGGATGTGGTTGCCATCACGACGGATCCACAATGCCCCCACTCCCTTGGGGCCATACACCTTGTGGGCCGTCAGGCTCAACAGGTCGGCGCCCAGTTCAGCTGCGTCGACGGGAATTCGGCCAATCGCCTGGACCGCGTCGACGAGAAACAACACCTGATTCTCTCGGCAGAGGCGGCCGATCTCGGCGATCAGGTTGAGGCTGCCGACTTCGTTATTCGCCAACATCACAGACACCAATCGCGTGTCGGGCCGCAAGGCCGATGCGACCGCTGCGGGGTCGACCCGAGCATCGCTATCAACCGGCAGGATGGTCGCTTCGTAGCCGCGACGCTCGAGCTTCTTCACCGGGTCGAGCACAGCCCGGTGCTCGGCGGCGTTGGTCAGCAGATGTCCGGTTGGCCCGGCGGCCTGCATGACTCCTTTGAGCGCCAGATTGTTGGCCTCCGTGGCGCCGCTGGTAAAAACCACGCTCTCTGGCTGAGAACCCAACAGCCGCGCCACCTGATCTCGCGCCTGTTGGACGGCGTCGGCAGCTTCCCATCCGAAGGCATGGTTGACGCTGGCGGCGTTGCCAAACTTCTCGGTGAACCACGGCAACATCGCCTCCACGACGCGCGGATCGACCGGCGTGGTCGCGTGATTGTCCATGTAGACCGGAAGCTGGGGCATGGCCGCGTGTCAGTCGACCGACACCGGGCAGACGAAATCAGCCGGCTTGACCGCAAGGATTGAACACGACAACTCCGGGAGCAAGCGTTCGGCAGTGTTGCCGATCAGCAGGCCGGGAAAACCGGTCCGAGCCGCGGTACCCATGACTAACAGGTCAATGTGTTGCTCCTCGATCGTCTGGAGAATGACCTGGTCGGCCGGGCCGTCAACCACCTGAATCTGAACTCCGTGCGTGAGCGTGCGATAGTCGGTCGCCGCCAGTTGCTCTTGCAGCTCCCGCTCAGACTGTGATCGGGTCTCCTTGCGGTAGCTTTCGAGGCGCTCCTGCGGTACGCCGGTCAGCCAGACGCGGTGCTCGAATTCGAACTCTGCAGCATGCAGCACGTGCAACCGGGCATTCATCAGTTGTCCGGCACTGACCGCCACGTCGAGGGCGTGGGCCGCCACATCGGTCAGGTCGCTGGGCACTAGGATGTTTGCGACGTCCGGCTCAGGCGCCGGCTTGGTGACCCACACAGGGCAGGGGCACTTCCTGAGCAGTTTCATGGCCGTGCTGCCGAACAACAACCGCGAAGCCGCCCCCAAGTCGCGCGTGCTGACGACCACCAGATCGTGCTGGTTGCTGATCACGCGACGAATGATTTCGCGCCATGGCTTGCCAAACGTAAACGCACTCTGAGCGGCGACTCCGTCCTGTTTCGCCCGGGAAACAAGCTCGGCCAGAACTTCTTCGGCCGCATCTCGGATGTCGCGCGAGACGTGCTCGAAATCTTCCGCCAGCAAGTCTTCGGTCTGCGGCGAAACGTCGAGAGCCGCAAAGAAGGTCACCTGCGCTTTTACGAGGCGTCCCAACCAAATTGCGCGTTCCACGGCGTATTGTGCGGGGGCCGACAGCTCGGTCGTGCAGATGCGATCTGCGTGAGAGAGGTCAACGCCAACGAGAACGTTCCGAAATTGCTGCATGTCTGTGTTGTTTGATTCGGTCTTGGGTCGAAATGCGGGCCGGATGCGCGTTTGAGGAGTTGAGGTCCCCAGGGGGCAAGACCAGCCCTAACCGGGTTCAATCTTAGGTTGTTGCGGCGCACATGGATAGCGCGGACCACGTGCCCGTGGAGAGACCTCGTCGGCGGCGAGCGAAAGTGGCTTGGTGCGGCCATCCTGAAGCGGTCAACCGTGAATGACCGTCTTACGGCGGACGGGCACGACCCCCACATCGTTGACCTTCAAGCCAAACTTTTCCCCGATCTTGACCGCCTCGCCACGGCAATAGAGACGGTTGTTGACATACAGGTCGAGCAAATCTTCGCACGGCTTGTTGAAGGTGATCATCGCTCCCGGCGCCAGCGACAACAGCTGGCCCATCTCGATCTTCTTTTCGGCCAATCGCACGACGACCGAAACTGGAAGTTGCTTCAGGCGTTTGACCTTGGAGGCCGCCACCGCGAGTTGAGCTACAGCGGTTGGATCCGGCGCCGCGGTGTCGATTGAGTCGGGCGACCCGGCCGATTCTGTGGTTTCGGATGTGGTCGCGGATGCATCAGGCTGCGGCGGGGCTTCCACCGGCCAGACGAGATAGAAGCGGCCAGCGCTCGCATCGAGTACTGACGCCTGCGTTTCGCCAGAATCTGACCCATCCTCTGCGTCTGACTCATCCGCTGGAGGTGTTGCTTCGACATCGCCCTCAGCTTGTCCGTCGGCGGACACCTCTTCGACAGGGACTTCCAACTCGAGCAGCATCGATGTGGCGAGCGGCTGAGACTGACTCAATACCGACTTCAGATCGTCCGTTGCGATGGCTGCAAACGTGGATGCTTCCAGGTCGCCGGGCAGAAGGATGTGCGAGCATTCCATCGCCAGCGTCTGCAGCCGCGACCGTTCGTTTTCGTCTGGGTCGACGTACCAGTTCGGCAGCGGCAGCGAAGCAGGGATCAGTCCGATCACGCCTTGGTCGCCCACCTGCAACGAGACGACCAGGCCGGGCTGCTCAAGTACGTCAGGAACGCTGCCAAGATCGAGAGCGCAAGCTTCTCCCGGTCTGAGAGCAAGCTCTCGTTCGAAGCAGCGACCCAACGATGCTGCAATCTCGCTGGCTTTGTCCGTACAGACTTGAACGAGGCTCTGTATGTCTTCTTCGCTAAACCCAGTCATGTCGCGAACCCAATACGGTCGTTCAAGCCAGAACGATGTCCTCGCTTCCGGCGCCAGATATCACAACAAGACGAGCCGGCTGCCGGTGCGCAACGCTAACGAACACAACCAGGGCCGACAGTTGTTTCATCGGCGATTACAGACGCGAAGAATTCGCCAAATGAGTAAGCGGCGGCACCGTGGAGCGAATCGGCTGACGTGTGCTCCGGCAGATTCGGCCGATTCGCGCTTACAAGCCCGACTTGGTCACCGCTGCCCGACGGCGTTTCAGCGTCTTGGGATCGGGATCGGCTGAACCGGCAACGACTTGCATCAAGTCGCGTCCCTGAATCGATGGGCACCAGTACTTTTCAACGTGCTCGATCACCAACTCGGTGCCGCGCGTGTGGCTGACATACGGATATTCGCGGGGGTCATACATCGCGTCGGTCAGGTCGCGCGTCAGGGCGACGTTGAATCCGAGACGAACCATCTGCCGGATTCCGAAGGATCGTCCCAGCACACACATGTTGGTGTGCACGCCCATCAACACGACGTTGCGGATGCCCTCCTGGCGGAAGCGGTTGTAGATCTCCTGCCCTTTGTCGCTCACTCCGTCGAAACCGATGATCTTGATGGCTGCATGCTGGCGGTTGTACACACGCACTGCCTTCCCGACGACCGGGTCATCGCAGGGGCTCTTGGTGGCATCGACCGGCATTTCCGGCTCCACATCGGGATCGACGTAGCACCAACCAGCGATCGGTACCGGAGGCTCAGCCGCAGGCGCCAGCTGCATCCTGCGGCGGTAGGGCGTATCGGCATAATGATCGAGCGTGCTGCTGGGGGCGTGAATGATGAGCGCGCCGTGACTGCGAGCGGCGCTGATCACGCGATTCATGATGGGAGCCATCTCATCGACCCGCTGGGCGGACAGCTTGCAATAGTGGTCGTCCCACATGTCACAGATGATGATTGCGGTTTCTGAGACTTCCCACTCCGCGTGCCGGGAAACCTCCGGGAACTTGGCGCTGCCAGGTTCGGTTTCACGCCGCTCGCGCAGTTCGACGCGAAACTTTCCAGGCACTCGCGGCCTTGTGGTGAGATCCGCGGCCTGTGGCTTGTCTTCGTCGGCCCTGGCTTGGGATAGCACAAATGCGTCGGAGAGAAACGCGGCCAGAATGATGGCGACGAGCCAACGGCCAAGACCTGCTGCTGACGGTGTCTGCATCGCACAAGTCCTCATTCTTCAGCGTCCTGCGCTGTCTCGTGCATCCGCGAACAGCGTTTGATGCTTCAACTGCTGATTCCTGCGAGCCGACACCAAGTCACGGAGCTCGCACTGAGTCGATCAAACGTTATGAGCACGCTTGTCGCGTGCAATCAGTACCCGACGGCTGCGCCGTCTTTTCGCGGCTCGGTTCCGCCTTGGAGCGTGCCGTGCTCATGATCGATGAAGATGCCCTGGTAGCCGCCATACGAGGTTCCACCCCGCACGACCTTGTGGCCGCGCTGTTCCAGTTCGCGGACGGTCTCGTCCGGGATGCTCGATTCGACGGACACCTGACCGCCGGTCGAGTCCATGGGTCGCCCGGTCGGAGTCTGCGATCCGGAATGGCGGACCCGGCCCGCATCACCGGCGGCCTGCGCGTCCATGTCAAAGTCGATCATGTTCACCAAAACTTGCACGTGCCCTTGAGGCTGCATGTCGCCGCCCATCACGCCGAAGCAGAACCAGGGTTTTCCGTCCTTGGTCACGAATGCGGGAATAATGGTGTGAAACGGCCGCTTGTGCGGTTCAAGTGTGTTGAGGTGCTCTGGATCGAGCGCGAACAAGGCACCTCGGTTCTGCATGACAAAGCCCACGTCGCCGGGCGTCATGTGCGACCCGAACCCGTGAAAGTTGCTTTGAATGAACGAGCAGCAATTTCGGTCCTTGTCCACGACCGTCAGATAGATCGTGTCGCCGTTCTCCATGTGCGGGTTGCCGGCGGGCACGTCGGTCGCGGCCTGATTGGGATCAATCCGCTGTCGCTGGCGGGCGGCATATTCCTTCGAGATGAGCTGTGCGACCGGCAGATCGTTGAAGGCGGGATCGGCATAAAACTTCGCGCGGTCGGCGAAAGCCAGCTTCTTGGACTCGACAAACAAATGCAGATAGTCGGCGCTGTGCCGGCCCATCGACTTCAGGTCATAGGCTTCAAGAATGTTGAGCATTTGTAGGGCCGAAATCCCCTGGCCGTTGGGGGGCAGTTCCCACACGTCGTAACCGCGATAATTCGTCGAAACCGGCTCAACCCACTCCGAAGCGTGATCCTCGAAGTCGCGCATGCTGAAGTAGCCGCCGTTCTTCTGGCTGAATTCGACAATCCGCTTGGCGATGCTCCCCTTGTAGAAAGCGTCGCGGCCCTGTTGTGCAATCGCCTTATACGAAGCGGCCAGGCGTGGATTCTTGAAGATCTCGCCCGCGCGGGGAGCTTTGCCGCCGGGATAATAAGTCGCCTCCGTGTTAGGCCAGTCGTCAAGTCGGCCCTCGCCTTGCCTCCAATAGCCGGCAATGATTTCGGAGACCGGAAACCCATCGTCGGCATAGTGAACGGCGGGAGCCAGAAGCTCACTCAGTTGCATCGAACCGAATCGTTCACGCAGCTCGCTCCATCCGTCGACGCATCCGGGAACAGACCATGGCAGAATTCCGGAGGTCGGAATCTCTGTGAGCTCCTTCTCCTTGAACACGTCGCGCGTCAGCGCGTAAGGACTTCGTCCGCTGGCATTGAGCCCATACAGTTTTTCCGTCTTCGCGTCCCAGTAGATACAAAACAGGTCGCCGCCAATCCCGCAGCTCATAGGCTCGACAAGGCCCATCATGGCGCTGGTGGCGATGGCAGCATCGGCGGCATTGCCGCCTTTCTGCAATATGTCCAAGCCAACCTGCGCCGCCAGTGGCTGACTGGTGGCGACGATTCCGTACTTGGCCACTACCGCCGAACGGCTCTGATGGCGGTTCGCCGCCGGCCGATCGTATTCACCCGCCACCAATCGTCCTCCCTGATTCAACGGGATGTTCTCTTCGAGCATGATGTGGCTCCCGATGAAGAGGGCGGCCAATGTGATCGCAAATTGGCCTGGGACGGAGGACTTCATTGGCGTTGCTCCTGGGTCGAATGGGACGAAAGCGTGGCGACGCCGCTTCAGAATTCCAACACGGATCCCTTCCTGTGGAAAACGGCTGGACGCGTGGTCACTCGGCCAGTTTGCCGAATGATTCGACCGATTGCAAATGCAGCCCATTGCCCGGTGCGCAGTGTCCAAAGCGGTTCTTGGACGCCACGCCCTTCGCTGGCCAGCGCAAGGTCGCGGAAGCCGGATTCGACCGGCACACCCTAGCGGAAACGTGAACTTGGTCCGATTCGATTCGGCCGTGCCGATGTCCGCTGGTTTCGAGACGCTGGATCCGGCAAAACCGGAACATTCGGCCGAATCCGCTCATGCTTCGCGAACGGTACAACCGATACAGTTTGACAAGCGTCAGACCTCGCTGCCTGGCGCATCGTCCTTTCGCGCTGTCTATGTTCGCAACATTTCGAACACGAAACGTTCAGGTCCACAACGGTCGTCTCGTGCGGAGAAGGGGAATGATGATGCATCGCTCCATCTGGGCTCTTGCCGGAATTGGAATCGTCGGCGTGATGCTGAGCGTCGGTGCTGCCGATGAACGCTTTTTTGGAAAAGAGGATTCGCCGCAGAGACCAGCCCCACGGGCCAAGATCGAGTACTTCTCGCGTGGCGGCAAACCGGCCGCTCAGCCGTCTGATGCGGTCCAGACCCCGCAGGTCAAGAACTATTACAACGACCTGTTCGGAGAAAAGGGCGGCACCAGCGACCCTGCCGTGATGCATGCTGAATTCGATTCGCCGGCAGGCGACGAAACCTCGCGTGCAGTGCAACAAATGCGTGCGACAGCCAACGATCTTGCTCCCGTCCGACCATCGTTTGAGCCAACTCAACCACCGGCTCCGACGAACAAGCCGCAGGCATTGGCCTTTCCCGCGACTCCCAAGCAGAACAGCCTGGCCAAGAGCGCACAGAGCCCGGCCGCCAAGTCCACTCCCAAGCGCGTCGTGCCCAGCGGTTCACAGACACCGGTTGTCAAAGTCGTCTGGGATAAGGGTGGCGAGATCAACGTCGGTCAGGCCAGCGACTGCCTGCTGGTCGTCAAGAACACCGGCAGTTTGGCTGCCGACGACGTCGAAGTCGATGCTTTCTTCCCGAACTCAGTTCGTCTGGCAAAGACTCAACCAGAGCCGCACCAAGTCTCGGATCACCTGACCTGGAAGTTCGCTCAATTGGCACCGGGCGAGCAGCAGGAAATCCACGTCACCTTGATTCCGAGTCGCGCGGGAGCCATCGAAACCTCGGCACGCGTGCGGTTTACCGGCAGCTCAGCTGGATCTTATGTGGTCACCGAACCAAAACTGGCGGTGTCAGTCCAAGGCCCAAACGAAGTGGCCATCGGTGAACCGGCCTCACAACTTGTTACCGTCACAAATCCTGGCAGCGGCATCGCCCGCAACGTCACCGTCGAAGCGAAGGTTCCCTCGGGTCTGGAACACGCTCGCGGCGAGCGACTGGTGATGGAAATCGGAGCGCTCAACGCGGGCGAATCACGAGACGTTCGGCTGCCGTTGCTGGCGATCGCCGGCGGACGGCACCATTTGAACATCAACGTCACCGCCAAACCCGAGCTGACGGCCACGACCGAGTCCGACGTGTTCGTCGTCGCACCTGTCTTGAAACTGGCCGTCGATGGACCTGGTCTGCGGTATGTCGGGCGGTCAGCCAAGTACAAGCTGACTATTACGAATTCCGGCGCCGCCGTTTCCAGCAACGTGTCGGTCATGCATCGTGTGCCGGAAGGATTTGAATTCGAAAACGCCGGACAGGGTGGGAAGTTTGACTCCACCAGCCGCGTCATCAAATGGTACATCGGTCGGATCGAGCCGGGTCACTCTGCGGTCATGGAAGTCAAACTGAAGGCCAAGACCATTGGCGAGTTCGTGCACCACGTGGGTGCGATCTCGGAACACGGGGCCCGCGCCGAAGACAAGGTCGCGACGGCCGTTGACGGAACAGCTTCGCTGGTGCTCGAGATCGTGGATCTCGACGACCCGGTCGAAATCGGCTCAGATACCGGCTACGAAATCCGAGTCCGTAACGACGGGACCAAGTCCGCGCAAGATGTCGGCGTCTCGTGCGAACTAGCCAATGCCGTCGACCTGGTCGACGCCTCAGGTCCTACCGGGCACATCAACGAAAACGGACTGGTGGTGTTCAAGTCCCTGGGAGAATTGGCGACCGGTGAGAGCGTTGTGTACCGGGTGAGGATCCGTGGCCGCCTGGAAGGCAACCACCGGTTCCGCGTCCGATTGGCCAGCAAGTCGATCACCGAACCGCTGATCTTCGAGGAACTGACCAAGTTCTACGCCGAGTAGCCTGGGCGTAGACTTCTGCGAACAAATCCGGCCGAGTCGTCTCTGAGAGATGGCTCGGCCGTTTTTGGTAAAGAACAGGACCGATACGAATCGGCGCAGGTGGCTTTCCTTCGACCGCCCGCTCATCGAGAATGTAGCCACCGTCGGGCACGCGCTGGCGGCTGTGATCCGGCTCATCCGTCGGCGGGAATCGGCCCCACCTGTAGACTTTCATCAGCCGAAACACACCTGAACCGAACCCTGGCCTTCTTCGCGAGGCTGCCCAATGTGGGTCAAAATCTGCGGCATCAAAGACCTGGAAACTGCGGCAGCAGTTGCTGAACGACGGCCCGATGCGATCGGTCTGAATTTCTATCCGAAGTCTCCCCGGTGCGTCGCGCCGGAAACGGCGGCGGAGATTGTGACTTTGCTGCCGCCAACTGTCGAAGCCGTGGGCGTGTTTGTGAATCACGAAATCGAAACGGTAGCTGCCATCTGCCGCGACTGCCGGCTCGGCACGGCCCAAATGCATGGCGACGAAACACCGCAGCAACTTGCCGAACTCCGCTTGACTTCCCCGGAACTGAAAATCGTCCGCGGCCATCGCATGGGTGGAGAAGGCATCGAACCACTGGAAACATACTTGACGACTTGCCAGCAACAGGGCGTGGAGTTGACGGCCTGCCTAATCGACGCACGTGTCGAGGGTACCTATGGCGGATCCGGGCAAGTCGCCCCGTGGAGCCTCCTCGCAGAACAGTATCAGCGCCGCAGCTGGCCACCTCTGATCCTGGCGGGCGGATTGAATCCGGCCAACGTGGCTGGAGCGATCGAAGCGGTCGCGCCTTGGGGAGTCGATGTCGCTAGTGGCGTCGAGTCATCGCCCGGTCAAAAGGATCTGCAGGCCGTCGAGTGGTTCATAGCAAGCGCTCGTGGACGATCCTCCGCTTAACAAGCGAGTCCACCAGTGGCGATCTAATCAACAAGTGGAACGAGCCACTCTGGAAGTGGCTCTGCCCCGTCGATCAATTTGCTGTTCGCGAATCTTGCGACTTGCCAAAACGGTGTGTTTAGGTTGCTGTTGTCATAAATCAACACATGCGGCAGCAAACGAATTCCACGAGCGAGATTGGCAAGTGTCCGCGGAAAGCGGGCTTTCAGTTTCTCAGACGGGACGTCGTGACCGCCCTGCGAGACCCTCATCGAGACCCGTTGTTCGGACGTTTCTGCGTCAGGGATTCGGATGAAGCACAGCACGACTTCGTGGCCGGTGTCGACCGCTTCCTTTAAGAACGCGACCTTTTCTCCAAGGGGATCAGAGAACACCGTTTCGAACACGAAGCTCTCTCGTTGTCTCAACAGCTGGTTTCTCAGCGTCGTCGATACGCTTGCAGCATGATAGGGATCAAGATCGTATTGCCGTGCCAGAACATCTGAATTGATGAACCGCAGCCCCGTCGCTTTGAGGTAGGCCTCATGAACGTCGATTTGCCGGCGCCGTTTGGACCTGCCACGGCCACGATGATCGGCCGTCGGTCAAACTCGGCAAAGTCCATTATCCGTCTGCCCGAAATTGCCGATTCACGAACCGGCCTGTCGTGCGGGTCCCATCGGCTTCAACACGGACAATCGAGTCTGGCACACCGGGGACCGGTTCATAGTGCGGAAATGGGAGCTGCTCGAGATGGCTGGCCAAGCGGCTTTGACCGGCCGAAGAATGGATGCTTGCCAACAGTTTAGACAATGGCGTACCGTCTGACGGCGATGCATCCGGACGATCGGCCGTTAAGCCTTCGGCGAATTCGACGACGGCCGCCGCCATGCGACAGATCGCGTCACCATTCGTACGGACCTCAGACAAGTGGTCCTCTAGCGAGTTTTCGACGTGCCCCCGCATCTGGCGGAAGAACTGATCGAGTAGGTCGCTGATTAGCGTATCAAACTCAGCCTCAGACTCCGGCTTTGCTTGAGCCTCAGGCAGCTTTTGCTCTTTGCTCATGCCTGACCTCGCTCTCCTCGAACCAGCGCGAGACACTGACTATTCGAACAGCTTCGGCAACTTGTTCCTCGGTGATCAACCCGTCCGTCTCTTCGGACGATTGTAGTGCGATTCGCTTGACCAGTCGACGAAACTCGTCCGTATAGTGATTGAGTGTGTGTAGACCGCTTCGACTGATTCGGGCGCGGCGCGTCTCGATCGCAGCTTCATCCATAATTTCAAGACTCCGTTCCTTCGGACCCCGATCGTTCAACAAACCGCTGCGAATGCTCGGACAGAACCTGTTCTGTGTCAATCCCGGCTTCGCACGCCCGATGAGCCGAGTCGGCTCACACAAATTTGGGCGAAAGTTCGAAACAGTCGTCGCCAGTGCGTTCGCTTCCCCTCGCCTCATAGCGCTCCTAGTATGAAGCTATGGACACGCCTCGCCCTTCCTCAGACGCGTCGTCCTCCCGTCCGGTCGAGCGCGGAAATCTGCGCACCATCGGTCCACAACACGAGCAATCAGAACCATCGGCGGTGAACCCACAGCCGATGGCGAATTTCCCGCAGGTCAGAATGACCTCCACGCATGCCCCGGCCCTGCCGGTTCTCGAACAACCCGGCACGATCTACAACCGCGTGTTCTGGTTGGCCTATGCAGCGAACGTGTCGCTGGTGATGGCCAATGCGCTCACGTTCCGGTTCGCCGAGTTCGTTGCTTTTCTCGGTGGAAGCGAGAGGATTTCGGGCACGATCGTCAGCGCCGGAATCTGCGGCGCGCTGCTGGGCCGTTTGATGCTGGGCCAGGCGATTGACCGCTACGGGGTCCGGCTGTTGTGGATCGTCGCGGCCGCCCTGTTCACGGCCGGTAATGTGATGTTTCTGTTTTGCAGCGAGCTCTCGTGGATGATCTATGCCGCCCGCGTTTGTTTTGCCATGGGCCTCTCGGCGATGTTCACTTGCTCGATCGTGCACATCCAGAACCAGGTGCCGGCCAACCGCCGCACCGAGATCATTGCCAGCCTGGGAAGCAGCGGGTTCATTGGCATGATCGCCGGCGCCCAGCTGGGTGACTGGATTCTCAACACCATCGGGTCGCGTGAGTCGCAGTTTCTCGCGTTGTTTGGCGGGGCCGCGTCGCTGGGCGTGTTGTATGTCGCAGTGGTGGTCTATCTCACCTGGGGCGACGGACACGATCGTCCGCACGAGACACCCGCCGTGCACCGGCTGATGTTTCGTTACTGGCCGGGTTGGGTGATGTTGGTGGCCGTCATGATGGGCATTGGGTTCGCCGTCATTACCGTCTTTCTCACGCGATTTGCCACCCATCACGGGTTGCGGGGCATCGGCACGTTCTTCACCGGATACGCCGGCTCGGCCTTCATCTTTCGGCTCTCGACGCGCCAGTGGGGTGAGACAGTCGGCCGGCATCGCATGATCGTGATGGGACTGTGCGGCCACTGGCTGGGACACTGGATGTTGCCGTTCGTCACCAGTGAGTGGCATTTCATCTTGCCGTCGATCGCCTGTGGCTGGGGACATGCGCTGTTGTTCCCGGCCGTGATATCGCGTGGTTCGGGTGCTTTTCCCATCCGCTACCGCGGTTCCGGCACTACATTGGTGCTCGGCTTTTTCGACATCGGCTCGGCGATCTCGGCGCCAATTCTAGGGGGCATCATCGACTACTTCGACGGCGCGGGGTTCCCGCAGATGTTCTTCGCTTCAGGTTCCTGCGCCCTGGTCATCGCCATCGTCTACGCGCTGACCGCCGCGCGCAGGCCGGATGAAGACCATCGCGAGGAAGAGATCGAAGTCGCGCTGCCCGTGATTGCCGAGAGCGAAGAGGACGAATCCCGCGAGCCCGAAGACGAACCTGTCACGGCGCCGTTCCCACACGTCGGCCACAATGCGTGAGGCCGGGCAACGATCGAGCCGCTCGAGCGCATCTGACATAAGACGTAGCGGGATCCGGGGGACTTCCCGGCACGTCCTTTCCGCAGTAGCCGAGGCGGGACTCGAACCCGCACGCCCCTTACGGGACCCGGGATTTTAAGTCCCGTGCGTCTGCCAATTCCGCCACTCGGCCGGTGCTCTCAGTATATCTCGACCTACTGTCTACGGCACTGGAACGTTGGTCACGTTCGAGTGTCGTCGTTGATGTCCGAGTCGATCATCACCCGGCATTCTAGCTGCTGGGTTGCAGTCGTTGAACCGGCAGACACGGCAGGAAATGAGATCCCTCGACCGGCACCGTTTTCGTGCACGCGGGAGCTATGTCACAAATGGTCGTTGTCGACACGTGCCGAACCTCGACGGTCTGGCGAGTTGATGACACAACTCGGACGCAAAGGTACCCACGGAGTCGACAGCCGTCGCCGCATCTCAACAAAGCTGACTTGCCCAAGCCGTCAGGGGCCAACTTCGTTGAGGCGCGCTGTTTATGGAAGTGTGACGAACAGTCGTCACTATGCGATGATCACCACATCATCCAGCGTGTAGTTCGGACCGGTGTTGAAAAAGGTGAACGTGAAGAAGAAGTCGATGGAGGCGATGTTGTCCAAGTTTACGCCTTCGTCATCGTTGAACAGGAAAGCGCTACGGATCAGTCGCACGTCTTCGGCACCGTCAACGTCGAGGCCGTCATCTCCGTTTCCGCTGGCCGTGGTGTCGGAAATCGTGATGTCGCCGACTTCCTCAATCTCAATGCCGTCCAACGCGTTGCCGGATGCGACAGCACCCTGGATAAACACGCTCCCCGCTCCCAGGGCCCGCAAGCCGGCGCCGCCGAGGCCGTCGTCACTGTTGCCGTTGAAACCGTTTTCGCGAAAGACGCCGCCACGGACGATGAGGTCTCCGGGACCGTCGAAGTCTAACCCTTCGTCACCGTTTTTCTTCACGATGACTCCGGTGATGACTGCATTTCCGGAATCGGTGATCTCGATGCCGTCGCCGTCCTGTCCATCGTCGTCCCGGCCGTTGTTGCTGAAGAGGCCGGCCGTAATGGTCACCTTGCCGGAGTTTTCGATATCGAGCCCGTCCTGCCGGTTATCGCTGGCATTGACGGCAATGACCGTTACGTCGCCGGATGTCTCGATGTCGATGCCATCGGCGTCGAAGTCATTGGAGCCGTTGTTCAGGAACTTGCCGCCTTTGATGTAGACGTCTCCCGATTCCGTAATCTCAAGCCCGTCGCTACCGTTGCCGGAGGCTTGAATCGCCAGGATCGTGACTTTGTCGACGTTCTCAATGTCGACTCCTTGTCCGCCGTCATCCACGTCGTTGTCGTTGAAACGGCCTCCAACCACCTTGACGCTGTCGGCATCAATGACGTGCAAGCCTTCCTCGTCCACGTTCTCGCTGGCATTCACCTTGTAAATGAACACATCCTCGGCTTCCTCGATACGAATGCCGTGCAATTCATTGTCTTCGAGTTCGGTGTGCTTGATTGTGACGTCCTTGACATCCAGCAAGTTAACCCCGTCGGCGTCGTTGTCAGTGATTTCCGAGTATGAGATTGTGACGTCTCGGCCTTCCGCGACCCTGATTCCCGCGTCTCCGTTGCGAATGGCCGTCACGTTGAACACCGTCAGGTCGGACTCTCCCGACGCGTCGATGCCATCACCCTCTCCGTCGGTGACGCGCAGGTTCTTGATGGTTACGTCATTGGTCAGCGCAGCACTGATCACGTCGCCGTTGCTATCTCCGTCAATGACGACGGCGTCGCGATTGAACGGATTGCCGGTCAACGTCAGGTCTCCCGACGCATCGTCGATGACCAGGTTTTCGTTGTATTCGCCGGGAGCAATGACGACCGTGTCGTCACCCCCGTTGTTGGCCGCCGCATCGATGGCGGCTTGAATCGTGGCAAACGGGTCGCCAACACCGCCGTCATTGCCATCGTCGCCGGTGTCGGCGTTCACGAAGAACGTCGTCAACAGTGTCCGGTCTTCCAAAACCTCCACCGCGGCCGGTGGGACAACTGACAACGGGCTCCGGCGGCGCGGTCGATTGAGACACAACGGAGCGAGCCACTTGCGAATGATCATCGAGATGCCTTTCCGAGATGTTGTCGAAATAGAGAACATTTGTCCCGGAGTAGATTTACCCTGCCAATTAGAACGCCTATTCTGCCCACTTCACCTGTGGCATGCAATCAACCTAAACATAAACTCAGGCAATTTTTGAGAACTGGGCATTCAAGCGCACGAAAAAGCCCGCCAAAAGCCTTCGGCGGGCTTGAGACAAGCATTCGATGGGTGTCTAGAACGCCAAATCCAACTTCACGGCTTTATTCGACCCGCTTGGAGGTCGTTGACGACCTCAGCGAGGATTGCCGGATCATCCGTACCGACGACGTGCTTCACTCGACTCTCCGGAACCTTCAGCCGCAGCATCGCTTGCTCGGCGGTCTCCCACAGCTTCGCACGCTTCTTGCCGTCGGCCAGATACAAGTTGGTAACCAGTTCGGCAAGACGCTGTTGGTCGATCTGCTCGCGATTGTCGTAATAGCGGCCAATGATTTTCTTCTGAGACTGCGAGTATTCTCGTTCGGCCGCCATTGCAATCCTCGCTTGTGGGCAGCATGCCCCTTTTTAGAGCTTGGGTGATCGGACATAATCATAGAAACGCCCCTGGCAGGCTGCCAGGAAGATTGGATCCGGATCCCGCGGTACTGATGCGGATGGCCGACAATTCAACGATGGACGCATTCCACACACCAACGCCGAGCCACTTCCCTCAATTCACGACCCGCCGAGACTTTCTGTTGCGGGCAGGTGGCGGCGCCGGCGCGATTGCTCTGGCCGGGTTGCTCAGTGAAGACGGTCTGCTGAACGAGGCTACTGCAACGAGTGCAGCCAGCAGTCCGCCCGCAGCTACAGCAACACACTTCGCGGCACGGGCGCGGCGCGTCATCTATCTCTTCATGCACGGCGGGCCGAGTCATGTTGACTTGTTCGACCCCAAGCCGGAGTTGGTCAAGTACGGCGGGCAGTCGCTGCCGGCCAGCTTCGGTGAGGTCATGACCCGCCGCAAGGTGGCGAAGAATCCGTTGCTGCCGCCGGTTAGACCTTTTCGTCGGCACGGCGAATCGGGCATCGAGATCAGCGATTTCTTGCCGCACATCGCGAAGTGCGCCGACGACATCTGCGTGCTGCGGAGTTGCCACGGCGACAGCGTGAACCATCCGCAGTCGGTGTACCAGATGAACACGGGCAGCATCTTGATGGGCCGCCCCAGTCTCGGGAGTTGGGTGGCCTATGGATTGGGAACGGAGAACCGCAATATGCCGGCGTTTGTGGTCATGCCGGACCCTGGTGGAGGGCTGAAGGGTGGCCCGCCTGCCTGGGGCAATGGCTTTCTGCCGGCAGCCCACCAGGGAACGACGATGCGGGCGGGGAAGAACCCCATATTGAATCTGCAACCTCCGCCGCAAATCTCTGATGCTCAGCAGCGAGCATCGCTGGAATTGATTCGGCGGCTCAACGCGCGCCATCTGGAGCGACGCGACTTTGGCGACGATCTGGCCGCGCGGGTGAATGCCTACGAATTGGCGTTTCGCATGCAGGCAGCGGCGCCTGAGATTGTTGACATCAGCGGCGAGACGCGAGAAACGCTCGCCCTGTATGGCGTCGGCGAGAAGGAGACTGACGAGTTCGGCACGCGTTGCTTGCTGGCCCGTAGGATGATCGAACGCGGCGTGCGATTCGTCCAGTTGTATTCCGGCGACACCAACGGTTGGGACGCGCATCAGAATGTCATCAAGAATCACGGCACGTACTGCCGTCGCACCGACCGGCCGGTTGCCGGGCTCTTGCAGGATCTGAAACGGCGGGGGCTGCTGGAGGATACGTTGGTCATCTGGGGCGGTGAATTCGGCCGCATGCCAATGAGCGAACAGGGCGAAGGCCGAGATCACAATCCATGGGGATATACGGTCTGGTTCGCAGGCGCCGGCATCAAACCGGGGCACATCCACGGTGCAACCGACGCCATCGGTTTGCGGGCCGAGCACGACAAGGTCCACGTTCACGATCTGCACGCCACCATCTTGCATTTGCTCGGATTCGACCACGAGTTGCTCACATACTTTCACAACGGTCGCGACGAACGGTTGACCGACGTCGCCGGCCACGTTGTGCACGACATCTTGAGCTGACATGACTGTTTCTTTCTTTCACCGCAGAGGGGCGCTGAGGCTCTTGATTGGCGGCCTCTTTTCGATTCTCTGCGCACCTCTGCGGTTCATGTCTTTGAGATCTGGGGCCGCTTTTGCAACGTTGCTGATGACGTCCCCCGCCGAGTTGGTAGTCGCGCAGGAATCGACGATCACCGCGGAAGACCGACTGCACTGGTCGTTTCAGCCGCTGGAACGTCCACAAATCCCAACCGTCCAGGATGTCACCTGGCCGCGAAGCGCCATCGACGCGTTCATCCTGGCTCGGCTCGAACAAGCCGGGCTTCGTCCGATGCCTGAGTCGGACCGCGGCACGTTGATGCGTCGTGTGTCATTCGATCTGACCGGGCTTCCGCCGGATCCGCACGCAGTGAGTGTGCTCCTCAATGATCCGTCACCAAATGCTTACGAACGATTGGTCGATCGGTTGCTGGATTCGACGGCGTACGGGGAACGCTGGGCACAGCATTGGCTCGATCTGGCGCGGTTCGCCGAAACTGATGGATTCGAACACGACCACCTACGCCCCAATGCGTGGCGCTACCGCGATTGGGTCATCGACGCCCTGAATGCAGATCTGCCGGGTGACGAATTCGTGAGTTGGCAGTTGGCCGGCGATGAATTGCACCCGGACAAGCCCGCCGCCGCAATTGCCACCGGTTTTTTGCTGTGCGGCCCCGACATGCCCGACATCAATCTGCAGCAAGAGCGGCGGCACGTGTTCTTAAACGACATGACCAGCACGGTGAGCGCGGTGTTTCTGGGATTGCAGGCCGGCTGCGCCCAATGTCACGACCACAAGTACGATCCCATTAGCCAACGCGACTTCTACTCACTGCGGGCCTTCTTTGAGAACGCCGAGGTGTTTCGCGATCATCCGATTCCGACCGCTGAACAACGTGCGGCCCGTAGCCAAGCTGAAGCCGAGCGGGCCGAAACGTGGCAAGCGCTCAAAATTCAACTGTCCGACGTAAAGGCGACGGTACTCGAGAGAGTGCGTCAACAGCAGAACGATCCGGACCTGGCATTGTCGGACGATCAGCTCGCACGCCAATTCAAGCCTGCCGAAACAGACCGGCATGCTCAATTGCAGTCTGCATTGGACGAGGTCAAGAAACGTCCCCTGCCGGACCTGCCCATGGGCCGGGTCGTACGGGAGAAGAAGTCACGGCCGGCCGCGAGTCATCTCTGGATTCGAGGAGACTTTCGGCGTGCTGGTCCAAGAGTCGAACCCGCTTTCCTGCCCATCGCCAATGCGACCGGCGATTCGCTGGCCGCGCAAACGTCCCACGGCCGACGCCGCAGCGAATTGGCCCGCTGGCTGACCGATCCCCGCCATCCGCTGACGACGCGAGTTTTGGTCAATCGGCTCTGGCAGTGGCACTTCGGTCGCGGTCTATCGGCGGCGGCGAGTGACTTCGGCGTCATGGGGGACGAACCGACGCATCCCCAGTTGCTCGATTGGCTGGCAACCGAACTGCCGCGGCAGGGTTGGAGCCTCAAGCGCATGCATCGGCTGATCGTCACTTCTGCCACCTATCGCCAGGCCAGCCGATTGACTGCTCCCGACGGTGAACAGAACTGGCGCCAGTCGCAGGAACACGATCCATACAACGAACTCTGGGGTCGGATGCAACGGCGGCGGCTGGAAGGCGAAGCCATTCGTGACGCCATGCTCCTCGCTTCCGGCAGCTTGAATCGGAAGCCTGGCGGTCCGGGCGTGCGGCCGCCGTTGCCGAGCGAGCTCGTATCGACCCTGCTGAAGAACCAGTGGCCGGTCACGGCTGACCAGGACGAGCATCGCCGCCGCAGCCTGTACTTGTTCGTTCGCCGCAATCTGGGCTACCCCTTGTTCGAAGCCTTTGACAAACCGGATACGAACATCAGTTGCCCGCGGCGCGACCAATCGACCATTGCACCGCAGGCATTGATGCTGTTGAACTCGGAAGCATCGCTGGATGCGGCCCGGCGACTGGCGGGATACGCCTACGCGCATGCCCCAGACACTGCTCTGGAGCGGATCGAGGTGTGCTATCTGCGGACGTTGTCGCGTCGGCCGACTTCGTCAGAGCGTGAGTTTGCGATCGAGTATTTGCAGCAGTCGGCAGCCCGCACGGCGACTGAATCGCAATCGGCCGACGAACTCCCCCTGCCTGTACTGTGTCCTGACAACGTCGATCGGCACGAGGCGGCCGTCCTCACCAACTTCTGTCTTGCACTGTTCAATCTAAACGAGTTCGTTTACATCGATTGACGACCTCAGGAGGTGGTGTGGCCAAACAGATTCTTCAAGATCGGCCGGTGGGAGTACGCTGCCGACAACGTGCGCCAGCCCTGTGGCTCGCAGTGCTGCTGATCGCCGCGGTTGGATGCTCTGCCGAGCCTGCCGACGAAGGCGCCAACGCGAATCAAAACGTTGAAGCGGTCGTGCAATCTCAAGGTGACCCAGTTGGGAAAGCCGACGACGCGGCCCCGCCAACCGTCACGCTGTCTCCGCCTGAGTTATTGACGCGTGAACAAATCGAAGCCGGGTGGATATCGCTGTTCGACGGCCAGACGCTGTTCGGCTGGGAGGCGAATAGCAATGTGAATTGGTCGGTCGTGGACGGCGAGATCCGCGCCGATAAGGGCGAGCCGGGGCTGCTGCTCACGACCGCTCCGTTTGCCGACTTCGAGTTGCGCTGCGATTTCTGGTTCGAAGCGGGCGGCAACAGCGGCGTCTTCCTGCGGACCCTGTTCGATCCCAGCGACCCGGCCCGCGACTGCTACGAGTTGAACATCTGCGACTCGCACCCGCAGTTTCCGACCGGCAGCCTTGTGGGCCGAGCCAAGGTCTCCAGTCCGATTGAAGCGGAGGGGTCGTGGAAGAGCTACTATGTCCGCGCCGAGGGAAATCGAATCGAGGCACAGCTGGACGGTGAGACCATTCTCGAATTCGAGGACGATACCGACGCGATCCGCGCTGTTGGATTCATTGGCCTGCAGAAAAACTCAGGCGCTGTCGCCTTTCGCAACGTGCTCGTGAGGCCGCTGGGATTGCAGTCGGTTTTCAACGGCACCGATCTGGCCGGCTGGCGGCAAGTGCCGGGCTCGCAGAGTAATTTCGAGGTGACCGGTGGATCGATCCGCGTCACCGATGGACCTGGATTTCTGGAGACCGAACAGGTCTGGGATGACTTCATCCTACAGGCGGACGTGCGCGTCAACGGCAAGCGGCTCAACAGCGGCATCTTTTTTCGTGCGATGCCCGGAACCCAGGACGCACCATCCAATGGTTACGAGTTCCAGATTCAAAACGGCTTCGAAAATGGCGACCGGACTCAGCCGGCCGACGCCGGAACCGGCGCGATCTTTCGCCGCGCCGCAGCCCGCTACGTGGTCCCTAACGACGAAGAGTGGTTTACGATCACGCTGGCCGCCCACGGTAGCCGTCTATCGAGCTGGGTCAACGGGTATCCGGTCGTCGATTGGGAAGACACCCGGGAGCCCAACGAGAACCCTCGCCGCGGACTTCGCCTCGACGCGGGACACATCAGCCTGCAGGGTCATGATCCGACGACCGATCTGCAGTTCAAGAATCTGCGTCTCGCGCCGATTCGTCGTTGATTTGCTTGGCCCGCTGGCCGGTACTATTCTCGCCACCGTTGCAAAGGGCTACAATCCGATTACTCGTGAGACCAGTCGGCAATCTGTTCGTTGCATGGAAGCTGGCACGGGTGGATGTGCGTGAAACGGCGAACTCGCCTCCATGACTGGACCACAGGCCCAGCATCCGCCAACGACCGCAGGGAAGAGGAATGGCCGAATCGTCGGCAGAGTGGATGGATTCCTGGCCCGACATGCGGGCTCGCGTCGAAGAGCGGCTGCGAGTGTACCTCGAAGTCGATGCCGACTGCCCCACCGCTCTGCGCGAATCGATGCAATACAGCCTGCTCGACGGGGGCAAACGCTTGCGCCCCATTCTGGTGCTGCTGGCCTGCGACGCGTGCGCAGGCGACGTGGAAGCGGCGCTGCCTGCAGCTTGTGCCATCGAAATGCTGCACACCTATTCGCTCATCCATGACGACCTGCCAGCGATGGACGACGACGAGTTGCGCCGCGGCCGGCCGACCAACCATGTGCAGTTTGGAGAAGCGCAGGCGATTCTGGCAGGCGATGCGCTGCTGACGTTGGCATTTGAAGTGCTGGCCCGGGACGTGCGGCCGCCAGACGTGGCGGCAGCCTGCTGCGTCGAACTTGCGGCTGCCGCCGGAATGACGGGTATGGTTGGCGGCCAGGTGGCGGATTTGCAGGCGGAGGAGTCGGGGTCGGGCTCGTTGGAGCAGTTGGAATCGATCCACCGCCGCAAGACGGGGCGACTACTGCAATGCGCGTTAAGCCTGGGCGGTCGTATCGCTTGCGCACAAGAAAAGTCGTTGGAGGCGCTCAGCCGGTTCGGAATCTGTGTTGGTTTGGCGTTTCAGATTGCGGATGATGTACTGGACATCACCGGAAATCGGAAGAGAATGGGTAAAGGAGTTGGGAAGGACGCCTGTCGGGGAAAACTCACGTATCCATCCCTGCTCGGTGTCGAGGCAAGTCAAGCAAAGGCGAGGACTCTGATCGAAGAGGCGATTCAAGCGATCGTTTCCTTCGGTGAGAGAGGCCGGCGATTGGAACAACTGGCTCAATTCGTATTGGAGAGGGATCATTGATGAAGTTGGAGATCCTGCCGCTGATTGGCTCTCCGCAAGAGCTACAAACTCTTTCGGATAAACAACTTTTGCAGCTAGCCGACGAGATTCGAGAGGCGTTGTGCAGCGTTGTCGCCGATCGAACCGCTCACTTCGCCAGCAACCTGGGCGTGGTCGAACTGTGCATCGCCCTGCACTCGGTGTTCGACTTCTCAACCGACAGGTTGATCTGGGACACCGGGCATCAGATCTATCCGCACAAGCTGGTTACCGGCCGTTTTCCACAATTCGGCACGATGCGGCTCAAAGGCGGGTTGATGGGTTATCCCAATCCTCAGGAGAGCCCTTACGACCTGTTCATGACCGGGCATGCCGGGGCGAGCGTCTCTACTGTGTTGGGACTGAAGACCGGTGACGACTTGCTCAGCGGCGACGGCCGTCACGCCGTAGCCGTGTTAGGTGACGGAGCGCTGCCGTCGGGCATCGTATTCGAGGCGATGAACAACGCCGCCGGACTGAAGAAGGATCTCCTGGTCATCCTGAACGACAACCAGATGGGGATCTGTCCGCGCGTTGGCGGACTGGCAAGCTACTTGGACAAAGCGCGGGTGGCGCCGTTTTACAACGGGTTGAAGCGCGACGTGGCTTGGGTGCTCAACAAGGTGCCGGTCGTCGGCGAATCGGTCGAGCATGTGCTGGGACAGTTCAAGGATGCGGTCAAGACGTTCTTGCACGGCGGCATGCTGTTTGAGGAGATGGGATTCCGCTACATCGGCCCAGTGGATGGCCACGATCTGACGGGACTGCGCAGTTCGCTGGAGATGGTCAAGGACGTCAAAGGTCCGGTGTTGCTGCACGTCTTCACCGAGAAGGGTCACGGCTTCAAACCGGCTTCAGAAGACCCAGTCACGTTCCACACGCCGGCCCCGTTCGTAAGGGACAAGAACAACGGCGTCGTGCCGGTCAACAAGAAGAGTGCGCCGGCTTACACCAACATTGTGAGCGACGCGGTTTATTCTGCCATGCAGCAGAACGAGCGTGTGACCGTGCTGACGGCCGCCATGTGTGAGGGAACGAAGCTCGGCCGCGTGCGGGACGACTTTCCCGATCGCTTTTTCGATACCGGCATTTGCGAAGGCCATGCGGTCGCCTTCGCTGCCGGCATGGCCAAGTCGGGTATGCGGCCGATTGTCGACATTTACAGCACGTTCCTGCAGCGCAGTTTCGACCAGGTCTTTCAGGAAGTTGCACTACAAAACCTGCCCGTCACCTTCTGCCTCGACCGGGCGGGACTCTGCGGTCCGGATGGTCCTACGCATCACGGCGTGTTCGACAACACCTACCTGCGGGCCTTTCCCAACATGGTGGTGATGGCCCCAGGTGACGCCTGTGACGTCGAGCCTATGCTGCAGTTTGCCTTGCAATACGAGGGTCCGGCGTCGATTCGCTATCCAAAAACCACTGCGGAAGAGCTCCCGCGGACTTTGCAACCGGTCGAATTGGGCCGGGCCGAGGTCCTGATGTCCGGGGAAGACGGCGTATTCGTCGCCTTCGGCTCACTGCTGGCGAACTGCCTCAAAGCCGCCGAGCAGCTGCGCAGCGAAGGGCTCGATATGGGCGTGATCAACGCCCGTTTCGCGAAACCGCTCGATACCGAGACCATTTTGCGGGCGATCGAGGAAACGGGGTTTGTCATCACCGTCGAGGAAAGTACACTCTGCGGCGGTTTTGGCTCGGCCGTGCTGGAGGCTGCCAGCGGAGCTGGTGTGCGTTCGGACGCGGTCCGTTGCCTCGGAATACCGGATCGATTCGTTGAGCACGGTGAACGGAATGAGTTGCTGCACGAAGTCGGGCTGGACGTGGATGGGCTGCTCGCCTCAGCACGCGCCCTGGCGGGTCAGCGCAGCCTCGTTGAAGACTGACGCCTTCGCCGCCCGCCATCGAGTGGGCCAGCCCGTTTGCCGATGCGCTGCGCCGGTCGACGCGAAACCAGGCGACGCGCTGCCACTTAAGTCCATGCCTCATTGGAAAGGAAGCCGAACATGCTGGGACCGTCAGAATCTCGTTGGGCCGAGGCACCACTGAGGCGTGCCGTGACCTTGTTCGCCGGGCTATTGGCGGGCGTGGTCGGTATCGCGCCTGCATCGCCAAGTTTCGCGGAAAGCTACACGCTCAGCGAAGCGGTGGGCGACTCACGGGTTTTCCGCGTCGAGAGCCATGTCGACGTCCAGGGGCAGTTGGAAACGGCAACCGGCAAGGACAAGGCCGTTTCGATCAAGCTCGACGTCGGTGCCACGCAGATTTTTCTGGAGCGCCGGCTGTCCGGTACCGGCCGGGGGGCTCAGGCTCTCCGCTCGCTGCGTTCCTACCGACAGGCTGAGGCTCGTATCGAAGCCGGCGATAATATTGCATCCTCGCGATTGCGAGACAGCCGTCGCGCGATCGTCGCTCAAGGCCGCCCGGAGGGAGTCGAGTTCTACTGTCCGGCCGGCACGATGAACAGCACCGAACTGGAACTGCTGCAGGCCCCTGGCGACGGCCTGGCTGCACTCAGCCTGCTTCCGCAGAAAGCGGTTGAAATCGGTGAATCATGGAAGACCCCGAGTTGGGTCATTCAAATGTTGAGCGGCACCGAGGCGGTTCTCAAAAACGAAATGTCCTGCACGCTGCAGTCGGTGACAAGCAAGGTTGCACGGGTCACCTTCGAAGGCAGCGTCGAAGGCGCCACCGTCGGCGCCTCCACCGAAATCAAGTTGGTTGGGCATTTCTTGTTCGACCTGCAGAACAAGTATCTGCAATCTCTGGAACTGCGACAGACGGAGAAGCGGTCCGTCGGCGCCGTGAGCCCCGGCATGGACGTCGCGGCCAACGTCAAGCTGACCCGCAGTTTGTCCAACAACGCCGGCTCGCTTACGAAGGCGGCGGCCGACTCGATACCGCTCGAGCCGGATGCTTCGCTGCTGCTGGTCGAGCTTCGACTGCCGTGGGGCGTCAATTTGTTATACGACCGCCACTGGCACGTCTTCCACACGACGCAAGAGGCGGCCGTGCTGCGTCTGATGGAAAAGGGAAGTTTGGCGGCGCAATGCAACGTGACGAAGGTCAACGCTGTGCAACCCGGGCATCACACACCTGAAATCCGTTTTCAGAACGACATCCGCACGGCGCTGGGTGAGAAGTTAACGGAAATCGCTCGGGCCGAAGAACTGCAGACCAACGACGAACACTACCGGTACCGCGTCACGGCTCTGGGAACCGCGAACGGCCTCGACATGAGCTGGATCTACTACCTGTGTACCGCCCCGTCTGGCCAACAGGCAGCCCTGGTGTTTGCGTTCGAAAGCAAAAAGGCCGAAACGCTTGCCGACCGGGACCTGCGGATCGTCAAGAGTCTACAGTTTGTGAATGCGAAAAAGCCCTTCGCCGCGGCAAACTGAGCGCCGCTCGGTCTTCCGCGCTAGATTCGTCCTGATGCAATGAGCCCTGCTGAGCGTCACCACCGGTATGACCCTCTCGTTCGGACCGTCATCGATCGCGGGGCCGTGAGAATCGGCGAGGGACCCGACCACGGCTGAGCTAGGCTGTAGGTGAGTCGCTGCCCAGATCGCGCGTACAAAGTTCCGTTCAGAAAGCTCAACGATCGACTCGGTCCGCCCGGTGAGCCCATGACGCCAACAGTTCTGACAAGCCTGATTCTCGCCGCCGGGTCTTCCGAAGCCTGGATGCTCGGGGGCGGCGTAGCGCTGTGCTCGGCCGCGGCGGGGTTTGCGGCCGGTTACTGCTACTCAAAGCTGTCCGCGCAGCGGTCGCTCAACCGGGCGCGACATCATGCATCGCGGCTGTATGCTGTCGTGCTGGAGACGCTCGACACGGCTCAAAAAACGTGCGGCCTGCTGGATCAGTTCCCCAACCTGATGCTGACCGACGAACAGACGGGCGGGCTCGAAAAGAAACAGAACGGGCTGCTGACCACCCTCACCCGAATCGTCGAACAGCAAAATACAGTGCGCAGCGCACTGGAAACGACACCTGCGCCCGATGTGTCGGGCGACCCGGACGAGGAACGGTCTGAGTTCTCGGTCGAGTGGCAGCGAACTTCACAAGACGAACCCAGCGGCCTGCCCGACCGGGCAGCGTTCGCGACGAATTTTGAGGCGTTGATCGACGCCGGGAGTGAATCGGACGTCGACAGTGGCTTGTTGCTGGTCCGAATCGACAAATTCGACGCGCTGTTGCAGCGTTACCGACGTCACAACGCGGAACAATTCTTGCGTAGCCTGGCGGCCGTCGTTTGCCGTACGGTGCGTGACGAAGAACTGGTCTGCCGCTACAGCCGCGACACGTTGGCTATTCTGATGCCGGCCGTCGACGCTCTTACTGGCGGCGAATTGGCTGGTACCATTCGTGACCGCGTGCGGGGATATCAGTTCCGTCTCGATGAGACCGGGCCGGAAGTGCTGGTCACTGCCAGCTTTGGCTATACGCGGCTGTTCCCCGGCGATACGGCCGAACTGGCCCTCAATCGAGCGGGCAATGCCCTGGAAAAGTCGCTGGCACGCGGCCGAAACCAACTGCACATTCACGATGGCACCGGGCTGACGCACAGCATGGCCGGGTGAGGTTCGCGCAAGTGGCGTCTTGCATATCGCAGGCCGTTCTGCAACGGCGGCCATGCGCGTAAGCCCAATGACCATGCGAACCTGCGTAAAACAGTCCCGGCAACGCCTCTTGCCGCAAATGGACTCTTCCGATAACATCGATTATTCGGAAGCTCCCATTATCTGCCCTGACGTCGGCGGAGCGTTCAGCCCTTTCTTGTCATCGGACGATGTCTATGAAGTTCAGAACTCCCTCGCGTGCTGCCAGCAGCCTGACACTGGGAATGGTCGTGTTGGTGGCCACCACCATCTTCGCGCAACAGTTCACGACGGCCAAGTCAGACGACGAGAAGACCGCCCGGTTGGTCTGCCAGTTGATTGAACGCTTCCACATCAGCGACAGCCGCGTCGACGACACGGTCTCGGCCAAACTGATTGACACCTTCATCAAGGAACTGGACCCCCAAAAGCTGTACTTCCTCCAGTCCGACGTCGAGCGGATGAACAAATTCCGCACTCAGCTCGACGACCTGTTGGAGGCCGGCAATGTCGACTTTGTCTATCAACTGTTCGACATCTACTTGCAACGCCTCAACGAGCGCATCGCGCTGGTTCACAAGTTGATCGACGCCGAGCACGACTTTACGGCCGACGATTCGATGGTCATCGACGGTGATTCGTTGGATTGGGCGCAGACCACAGCCGAACTGGATGAGCGGTGGAGGAAGCGCATCAAATACGACCTGCTGACGCTGAAGATCGACGGCTCGGAAATGGACGAAGGCCGCGACCGTCTGCACAAACGGTATCGCAACATCCGCAAGACGATCTCGCAGACCGAAGACTCCGAGAAACTGGAGATGTATCTGAGTGCGCTGGCTCACGCGTTCGACCCGCATTCCAGCTACATGTCGCCTGAGACGCTCGAAGACTTTCAGATCCAGATGAAGCTGAGTTTGGAGGGAATTGGAGCGGCTCTGCGTTCCGAGGACGGCTACACGATCGTTGCTCAGGTCGTGCCGGGAGGGGCCGCCGACAAGGACGGCCGCCTGAAAGTGGGCGACAAGATTATCGGCGTCGCCCAGGAACAGGATCCGCCCGCAGAATTCGTCGACGTCGTGGAAATGAAACTCAACCGGGTGGTGCGCTACATCCGCGGCGACAAAGGCACAAAAGTCCGTTTACAGGTGAAGACCGCCGAGGAAAACGAGACGCAGGTTTACGAACTGACTCGCCAAAAGATCGAACTGAAATCATCGGAGGTCAAGGGCGAAATCATCGAGACCGGTGAGCGAATCGGCGAGAGTTCATCCCGCATTGGGGTGATCAATATCCCATCGTTCTACCGCGACTTCGGCGGCGCCCAGCAGGGGCTCGAAAACTTCAAGAGCACCTCGCGCGATGTCATCAAGGTCTTGCGAGATTTCCGCCAACAAGGGGGCGTCGATGCCATTGTCATCGATCTGCGAAACAACGGCGGTGGAGCGCTCAGCGAGGCGATCGAGGTTTCCGGGCTGTTCATCGATGAGGGTCCCGTCGTGCAGGTCAAAGAGCAGGACGGCAGCGTGCGATCGCATGACGACGAGGACGAGCAGGTTTACGCCAACGAGCCGCTGATCGTACTGTGCAATCGACTCTCTGCGTCCGCGTCGGAGATCTTCGCCGGTGCCATTAAGGACTACAAACGAGGCATTGTGATCGGAGGCGCAGCAACACACGGTAAGGGAACGGTGCAAAACGTCATGCCCGTGACCATGAAGCGGTTTTCGTTGCCCGTGTTCACAACCCCGGACCGCGGCGCACTGAAGCTCACAATTAGCCAGTTCTATCGAGTCAACGGGGACAGCACCCAAAGCCGCGGCGTGCAGTCCGATGTGATTCTGCCTTCGATGCTCGACCACATGGACCTGGGAGAAGCATCGCTCGACAACGCACTCGAGTTCGACCGCATCGCCCCGGCCGACTTCGATTCGCTGTCGATGGTGACGCCTGAGATGATTTCGACGTTGCGACAGCGCAGCCAGCGCCGCGTTGCCGCCGACACTGATTTTCAGAAAACCCAGGAGGCCATTGAAGAATACCTGGAGCGGAAGCAGCGCAAAATGATTTCGCTTAACGAAGAGAAGTTTCGAGAAGACCGAAAGAAAGACGACGAAGCCGGAGACGGCGAGACCGGGCTTGAAGATGACACGGACGAAGCCGACGACGAGACCGACGAAGACGACGGCCCCGTATTTCCGGACGATCACTATAGCAACGAAGTCTTGAGAATCACGTTGGACTATCTTGGCCTGCTCAACGGCTTAAAAACCGTTCAACGCTGAATCTCCTGCAACACCAATCAGAAAATGCTCCCGGCGACCGCCCAGTCGCCGGGAGTTTCTTGATTCACCCCGGCAAGCCTGATCGACGTTCGCAGGCGAACGATCCCAATACCACCCCCTTCAAGCCGTGAGCCCGGTGCGCAGGCTACAGGATTCGAGCGGTCCTGCTAAGATGATGCCATGCCTGCCATCGAAGTCCGCGATTTGTCGAAGATCTACCGCGTCTATCGCAAGCGGGAGGGATTGCTGGCTTCGGTCGCTGGACTATTCCACAGGACCTACAACGAAGTCCGGGCGGTCGACGGGATTCGCTTTCAGATCGAAGTCGGCGAAATGGTGGCGTTTCTCGGGCCCAACGGTGCCGGGAAAACGACCACTCTCAAGCTGCTATCAGGGCTGATATTCCCAACTTCGGGCGAAGCACGTGTGCTGGGTCACATTCCCTGGAAGCGCGAGAATGCTTACCGCCGACGGTTTTCGTTGGTGATGGGGCAGAAAAACCAGCTGTGGTGGGACCTGCCGGCACAGGAGTCATTTCGCCTGCACAAGGAGATCTACCGGATCGAAGCCGACGACTTCACCCGGCGGATCGACGAACTCACTGGGCTGCTGGAGGTGCGGAAACTGATCGGCCAGCCGGTGCGGGAGCTTTCACTGGGCGAGCGGATGCGGATGGAACTGATTGCCGCTTTGCTACATAGCCCGGACGTCCTGTTGCTCGACGAGCCCACGATCGGGCTGGACGTCGTCTCCCAACGCAGGGTCCAGGAGTTTCTCAGATATTATCAGGCCGAGCGGAAAACTACGGTGGTGCTGACCAGCCATTACATGAAGGACGTCGAGGCGCTTTGCAAGCGGGCCATCATCATTAATGAGGGGGAAATCAAGCACGACGGGCCTTTGGAGGCGATTATCGACCGCTTCAGCAAGCACAAGATCATGGAACTGCAATTCGCCGGTGCAGACATTCCCGCCGAGTTGGACCGGTTTGGGACGATCGTCGAAAGCCAGCCGCCCCGCGTGAAGCTTGAAGTCCCGCGCAACCAGATCCCGGAAATCCTTTCGGCGCTGCTTTCGAAGTACGCAATCGAAGACGTCGGTGTCGGAGAGCGTCCGTTGGAAGAAGTGATCGCCGAGGTCTTCACGCATCAAGGAGGCTCGCCGGAAGAACGATCGGGCGAAGCCGTACCCGCGTCTGCCGACTCGTAGCCCATCCGCATCAGAAGTTTCTGCCGGCTCTTGGCGGAGTGCCTCCCTCTGCCCCTTCAGCCTCGAGCGTCACACCTTGGGGCGTCTCCGGACTGACTTCCAGGGTTTCCAGACTCATGTTCATCTGGCCGAAAAGCTTGTCGTCTGCGTCTTGAGGGACCACGAGCAGGATGACGACTTGGATGTCGTTTGCCTGGATCATATACAAGGAGGCCTTTGTCGGGACGCCGATAACCGGTTTGGTTGCATGCATGCGGACCTCAGTGAAAGTCTGCGTTTCAACGTACTTCTCCCCGAGCGGCACCCGCAGTTCATTCCATGTGTTTTCAGCGGGGCGCGGGGCGCCCAACGCCGTTGCGACTTGCGAAACCAGGTCGTGGCTGAAGTTGACGGCAGAGAGGCGTTCGTCGGAGTCCGCTAGTGTGAATAGATCATAGTTGCTCAAGACGTACAGATAGCTCGATACGCTTTCGGTGCCGTCCTTCGTGTCAACCGTCGCCCGCCAACCGCCGAGCAGACCCGGCAGTTCGATGTCCATGTAGTCCGGCTGGCGGGAATCCGGCTCATCCGGAGCCTCCGCGTCATCTGCAGCATCGGGAGCTGGGGACGGGAGGGGGTTGAATTGCTTGGGGACCCGGTATGCGTTGACCGACCCCGCCGACCAGGGTTGACGCAGGTTGTCGTCCATCTTCTTGACGTAAGCGAAATACTTCGTCGTTTCTATCAACCGTTGTTCGTACTTCGCTGCGCCGCATCCCAGTAGGCCCATTGAGACTAAGGTCCAGGCAAAGCAGAGGCGCACGGAAACAGCGGCAGCTGTACCATCGGACAGATCGACTCCTTGCATCTAGTAGGGTCCTTTTGTGACAAATCTTGACAATGGAGATGGTAAGCGTGCAGTTGTGATTGTGCAGCGGCCAGGCCGTGCAGTCAATCTTTTAACAGCCAATTGCCGCTTTTCGCATCATGCTTCCGCGCGAACGGTTCCCACTGTTTCGGCAATCGTCCCTGATGTGAACGCACTCCCGCCGCGATCGGATCACGATAATCTGCTCACGGCATCCCACCACGGCGCGCCAGGCTCGGTGAGTCAGTCCTTGGATGATGTGGATACTGGCGGCGTGTCGTACGAGGTGCGAGGGAATGCGCTGCTTCAATGCCGGTTCGGCGAGCCACGCATTGATGCCGTGTTTGGTAATACTCTGCCTAGTCGACGGGCGGTTCGTCGTTTTCGTCGAATTCATGCAGGATTTTGTCAATTTCCGCCTGTAACGACGACTTTGGCTCCGATGCCGTTTCGTCATCGGCATCGCGAAAGATCTCGTACCACTGGCGGGCTTCAGCTTCGGAGACTTCTCCAGTCTGTTTGGCGATTATCTCGGGCGAGGGTGGCGGTTCGGTGTCGCCGGAATTCCGCCGTCGGCGTTCGAGTTGGTCGAAGAATTGTTCGCTGTCGATCGGGGCGGCCCGCCGGCGTTTGGCGGCTCGCTGAAGTCGATGGTCGCTGGAGACCACCACCAACTGGCGCGGTGCCGAATGTCCCGCGATCAACTCTTCGATCAAGGTATCGGCATCGCTGTCCGATTCGGCGAAAACCACGCAGATCTCGTCGAGCCGAAAACTGCGGGCGACGCCGCGGGGAGCATCCTTCCCGTCGAAGACCACCGTCGTACGATCTCGCTCCGTGTCGGTCAGCTCGACGGCCAGATAGTTCAGGAATCGGTTTCTGACCCGTTCCAAGTCTCCGGGACCGTACTTCCGGCGTGCCATACCGGCGGCATGCAGCAGATTGTAGCCGTCAATCAGGAAGAACGGCCTCGCCATTGCTGCGCCTCGGACCATTCACAAAAGAAGATCGGGTTTCAAGCGTGTGTTGCCGAGGCAGCCGACTCCGATTTGACGGGGCGATGCCCGGCCTTGGACGCTTCTTGTTCGCTGCCGAACAGCACCAGGTCTTCGGACTTAATCGTCTTCCAGGCCGAGGTACCCTTGCGGTATTTCTTCGACCGGGCGTGGCTGATAATCTGCGGATCCTGTTCGTGGTCGCAGTACAGGCAGCGAACTCTTGGCAGCTCGTGCCCCACGATTCGAAATCGCGGCTTCAAGTATCGCAGCTCGCTCTCTTTGCGCGTGACGCATTGTAGATTTCGGCAGGTGAGCGTGTGCGGGCGATCATAGATCGGGTAGCGGTCCTGCATCGTCTCGGGGCGCGTTCCCAGAGCAGGTCGCAATTCGAGCAGGGCGGCGATCAATGCCATCCGCACAGGAACGCCGTAGGCCGCTTGCTGGAAATAGACGCCCCGCGCATCGTCGTCGATTTCGTAGCTCAATTCGTTGACGCGGGGCAAGGGGTGCATGACCTGGCTGTGTTTGTAGGGTCTTTGTTTCAAGAACTCCGTGTTGATCACAGGGTAGTCGACGTCGGCTTCACCAGCCTCCTTGCGTTCGGCCTGCAGACGGGTGGCGTAGAAGAAATCAACCTCTTTGATCGACTTCAACGCCTTTTCTTCTTTCGGACTCAACTGGATCGACACGTCGACAATGTCTGACGTCATCAGAGACAGCTGATGCGGCTTCTCAGGCGTCACGTACAGCACGTCGGCCGGCAGCGAGCCTCCCATAACGTCATCCAAGGCGACGGGGATGCAGCCGTAGTCGTTCGCCAGGCGGTGTCGCACGTGGTCGGGAAAGTCGTAGCTCTTGGCGGCCGGCATCGGAATAATCCGTGCACCGAACCGTGCCAGCGCATAAGCCAGCGAGTGAACCGTGCGTCCATGGCGCAGGTCTCCGGACAAAACAACCGTGAGATCCTTGATGCTCTTTCGCGTGGTGGCTGGGTGGCGTGGTTGTTGAGCCGTCCGCAGGGTGTACAGATCGCAGAGAGTTTGCGTGGGGTGTTCGTGGCTCCCGTCCCCCGCGTTGATGACGGGAATATCCGAATAGTCGGCCGCCACCTGGGCAGCCCCTTCCCAGGGGTGTCGAATGACAATCAAGTCGGCGTAGTTCTGAATGACGCGGACGGTGTCGGCAATGCTTTCGCCTTTGGCCGTCGAAGTGGCCTTCGAGTCGGCGCAGGAGAACACGCCGCCCCCGAGTCTGAACATGGCCGACTCGAACGAGCCGCGCGTCCGCGTGCTGGGTTCGTAGAACAGCGTTGCCAGGTAGAAATCCTGCGCGCAATCTGTCCGGCCCCTAATGCGGTACGGTTTTTCTGGAGTTGCCATGTTGGCCAGAAAGTCGTCGGCGATGTCAAACACAGCTTCGATCTCTGCGTCGGATAGATCGTCGATGCTGACGACGTCGCGAGTCATGACTGTGTTACCGGAGTTGGGGCTGGCGGCGAAGGCCAGTCGCGCAGTGCGGGCGCGCGGGGTCTGTCGAACGGGGTGCTTGGGGGGACGGCCGCATCCGTGAATCTCGACCGCTGAGTCTGCTGCTGGGCCTGGAACGCGCCTATTGATCCTATCAGCCGTCGTCGCCGCCATCAACGGCGATGCCCGGCGGCCGATCGTGCCGCCGCGGAGCGTTGTGAGATTCGACCAGTGAATCACGCCTGTCGTCGGACAAATCGCCTGCAAACTCGTACGACATCTTCAGGATCCCTTCCACAGCCACAGCGTCGCGGTGGGTTGCATCGACATCGTGCCACGCGCGGTCCTGCGTGTTGAGCCGGCGCGCGACGACGAGTTCCGAACTGGCCAACGAGCCTTCGCCGAAGCATTCCAGTGCCGAAAGCAACTCGGGCAGCCGTTCAGATGTATCCACCTGAAACAGCGCGGCATTGGGTCCCTTGACGTCGAGTACACAGTCGTTGGCCTCAACACTGATTCGCCCAAGCTCCTGCGGCACAACGGTCGGCTTCCACCGCAACAGAGCATCGGCAGCCCTCAATGTGACCCCGTCGACCTGCATCCTCAGGTCGGCACCCCGCTGAGGGGCGGCAGTGAGCGTGAAGAACGGGCCTGCTCCCAGCTTGAGACTGTTCTGGCAGCGGATCTCTCGCGGAGCCGATGCCAGAAATAGCGCTGATCGGGTTCCCATGAAGACCGAGTTCTCGATCTCCACGCGTCCGGCGCTGGCATCCGGCTGATCGATCAGCTTCCAGGCAATCGCCATCGTTTGATTCGACGTCATACTGCCCTGGTCGCCACTTGTTTGCACGACTTCGAGAGACTGTGTTTCGAATCTGCAGTTGCGGATCGTTAGGCTCTGGGTTTCGGCCAGAACCAGGGCCGCCGGTTCGGATGCTGAATCCGTAGTCCATGGCCGTGCGAACGTGAGGTTCTCCAGCACCAGCTTGGCAGCCCAGATTCTCAGCGGGTCGTCTCTCACTAGAATGGTGGCCCCCTTGTCCTGGGGCGCGCGAATGGTCAGTGTGCCAATCCCGGCAATTTCCGCTACCTCGTAGGTCAGACCGGCTTCGAGTCTGATCACGTTGTCGCGGCCAGGCGCGGGCAAGTCGTCGAGTGGCCGTCGCTCGGCGGTCGGCGTGGGCTCGGTGGCTGCTATTCGACGAGGCTTGGTCGGTAAATCCTCTTCTAACGCTCCAGCTTCCCGACCTTCGTCGACTGGTGTTGGCTGGACGTGCGGCTCGTCAAACGCCAGAGCGCCCAGTCGTAACAGCTGATTGCGGGCGCCGCTGTCGAACATCGACACGGCGGCTCCGGATACGACAAACAGCAGCAACAACAATACCGTCAAACCAGTCGAAGTAGAGACGCCCTGTGAGGGCGCTGTCGAGACGCCGGAATCAAACTGGGAGCGAAATCGGGCCAACCGATGTCGGGGCGATCGCCGAAACCCTCCCCAGCCAGAAAGCGCTTCGTGGAATGTCTGGGGCCGCTGGCTCGGATCGGCTGCGGTGAGTTGACGAATTGATTCGGCCAGCCGTGCCGGCGTATCCGGCGCCCACTCGCGCACGTCTGCCACTTCCCGAGTCTGATGACTTGCCAGCTTGGCCAGGGGGTCTCCCGTTGGAAACGGCGGGCGCCCGGCCAGCAGATGCCAAAACAGGCAACCTACTGCGTATAGGTCCGATGCCGCCGTCGCCATCTGCCCGGTGCCGATCAATTCGGGGGCGACCCCGTCGTAGCGGTCCGGGGGGACGCGAGCCAAGATTGTCAGTTCTCGAGTCACCGCCGGGCGAACGCCGGCATCGACGAGCACCGCGACGCCAGCCGCTGTCAGGCGGACGTTGGTCAATCGGATGTCGCCGTGCACACAGTCGGCTGCTTCGAGAGCCGTAAGACCGTCCAAGAGCTGATTTCCGATGTCGGTTACGATTTCTGCTGGAAAGCGGCCCCGGCGAATCATCAACTCACCGAGATGCAGGCCCTGCACATAGCCGCTGATCGCCACGAGTTGGTCTCCGTGGCGCAACGCCGTATGCGGGCCGACGACGGATCGATGATCGACGTTCCGCAACCGGAATGCGAGTTGACTCAGCCGTTCCTGATCAGCCTCCAAAGTTTCCAGCGGCCGGTCCATCAGTTTGAGCACGACCTGCTCGGCCCCTTCCCGTCGGCGTGCGAGGTACGTCGTCGCATCGACGCCCTGCCCCAATTGATCGACAAGGACACACGGGCCCACACGTAGGCGGTCGTGGCGACCACTTTCCAGGATCTGCGCCTGGAAGGGTGTCAATTGACGGGCTTGCAACAGCGCGTCCAGCCAGATCGAGTCGAAGGCGGGAACGTCGCGGGCCAGCCGGCGGACTCGACGTCGGCAACGCTTGATGTCTGACGGGGCGCACAGATGCAATTCCGACAGCGCCGTCGTTAGGCTCGGCGAAGGAGGATCGATCACCGCCCGGCCTTCCTTTCCTGCTGTCGCGATCGCAATGAGGCACACCGACCCTGGCTGCCCCGCGGGTCTAGAGATCGGGTGGCCGGAGCGAGGTGGGCGGCACTGGGCAAGTGCTTTCGGCGGGGCCGTTCCGGCGGCGATTTATCCCAGATCGCCTTCGGAATGACAAGACGGATGCCTATAACTCTCTTAAGCCAGGGCGAAGTGAGCCTCGCTCGCTATTCGCGCCAAAGTCTTCCGATTTTGCCCGACTTTCACTTTCCAATTCTTGAGCAACGTGCAAGAATACCAGCAGCGTCGCGAACGCAGCCTTTGTGGCAGAGCGGATTTATGGAACTGCGTAGCATCCTCAATTCCACCAAAGTGGGTGAATTAACCGCCCCTTTGCACCAGACGCTCAAGCCAAGCGACACCATCCAGGTTGCCGCTGAGGAAATGCGTCGCCAGAGCCATGGCAGCAGCTTGGTTTGGGCCGACGGGAAGCTGGTGGGAATCTTCACCGAGCGAGACTTGTTGAAAGCCATCGGTGAAGGACGAAGCCTGGAAACGCCGCTGGCGGACGTGATGACGGCCAATCCTCAAACGGTTACAACCGAGGACACGCTGTTTGATGCCACCAAGATGATGGACGAGGGGGGATATCGTCGTCTGCCGGTCGTAGGCCCTTCTGGCGAGCCGGTCGGTTTTGTCGATGTGAAGTCGATTTCGCATTTTCTGGTCGAGCATTTTTCTTCGGCGGTTCACACGCAGGCTGCGCACGCTCAGGTGATTGCTAAGGAGCGTGAAGGAGCGTGACGGCTCACCCCACAATGAACATTCCCGCCTTCCCGCTCGTTTCCCCGTTTCCAAGCCCCGACGATTGGACCCCCCAACACTGTCCGCCACCGTCTGGACGGACAGCAGCGATCAGCCGGAACCACCGACTGCGACTTGATTGCAAACGATTTGCACGCACATAGAATTTTGCCTCGCGTCGCCAGGCGCGTGGTTGACTGAGGAGTTGATTATCAATGTCATCGACCGAAGTCGCGGCCTCACAGAGTGCCAGCGGTAAAAAAGTTGAACAGCTTGAGAGCGTCGTCATTCGCTTCTGCGGCGACAGTGGCGACGGCATGCAGTTGGCCGGAACCCAGTTCACCAACGTCTCGGCCGCGTTCGGCAACGACGTCAGCACCTTGCCCGACTTTCCTGCCGAGATCCGGGCGCCAGCCGGATCGTTGAGCGGCGTCAGCGGCTTTCAGCTGCACTTCTCCAGCAACGACATCTTTACGCCCGGCGATCAGGTCGACACGCTGGTCGCCATGAACCCGGCGGCTCTGAAGACGAACGTTATCGATCTGAAACGTGGCGGAACGCTGATTGCCAACGAAGATGCATTCGACAAGGGCAATCTCGGCAAGGCCGACTACCAGAGCAGTCCGCTAGAAGACGCCGAAGAACTGGCCGGCTACCGCCTGCACAAGGTTCCGATGACACGGCTCACGCGCGACGCCGTAGAAGGTTTGGGCCTGTCGCAGCGCGAGGCCGACCGCTGCCGAAACTTCTTTGCCCTGGGGTTAGTCTATTGGCTCTACGAGCGCGATCCCAAGCCGACCGAGGATTGGGTGAAGTCCAAGTTTTCGAAGAATCCGGCGATCGCCGAGGCCAACCTGCGGGCACTCCGCGGTGGAATGAACTACGGTTTCTCCACCGAATCCTTCACCGTGCATTACGAAGTTGCACCGGCCCGGCTGGCCCCAGGCAAATATCGCAAGATCACCGGCAACGAGGCGCTGGCGTTCGGCTTGGTGACAGCCGCCAAGCTTGCCGGCCAGCACTTGTTCTATGCCGGGTATCCGATTACGCCTGCCAGCGACATCCTGCACGAACTCTCAAAACTCAAGAACTTCGGCGTGAGAACGTTTCAGGCCGAGGATGAAATCGCGTCGATGGCGGCAGCCGTCGGGGCGGCTTTCGCCGGCGACCTGGCTGTGACCGCCAGTAGCGGTCCGGGAATCTGCCTCAAGGGCGAGGCGATGGGATTGGGCATGATCACCGAATTGCCGATGGTCATCTGCGACGTGCAGCGCGGCGGACCAAGTACGGGCCTGCCGACCAAGACCGAGCAGTCCGACCTGTTGCTGGCGATGTTTGGGCGCAATGGCGAATCCCCGATGCCGATCGTCGCCGCAGCCACTCCTGGTGACTGCTTCGCAATCGCCCAGGAGGCGATGCGGATTGCCGTCAACTTTATGACGCCTGTGATTCTGCTCTCAGACGGCTACATTGCCAACGGGGCCGAGCCGTGGCGGGTGCCCGAAATGTCGGAACTCGAGCCGATTCGCGTTGAGCATCCGACCGAATTGAACGGCGAAGATGAGTACTTGCCGTACAAACGCGACGAGCAGCTTGTGCGACCATGGGTCGTCCCCGGGACGCCTGGCTTGGAACACCGCTTAGGTGGATTGGAGAAGTCCGACATCAGCGGTCACGTTGACTACTCCCCGACCAATCACCACCACATGACCGAGGTCCGGGACAAGAAAATCGCCGGCATCGCCGAATTCATCCCCAAGCAGGAAATCGAAGGGCCCGATTCGGGCAAGATTCTGGTTGTCAGTTGGGGCGGCACCTATGGAGCCGTTCGCACTGCAGCCCGCCGGCTGATTGAAAAGGGAGAGTCGGTCGCGCATTGCCATCTGCGATACATGAACCCGTTTCCGAGCAACTTGGGCGACATCATTAATAGCTTCGAAAAGGTGTTCGTGCCTGAACTCAACAACGGCCAGTTGAGCCTGCTGTTGCGGGCAAAGTACCTGGTCGATGCCGTGGGCTTTAACAAGATCCAGGGCAAACCGTTTCTGGTCAGCGAGATTGTCGAACAAGTCGAGACGTTACTGGAATCCAATACATGACTACCGAGTTGCCGGTCTTAACGGCCAAAGACTTTGCCAGCGACCAGGAGATTCGCTGGTGCCCGCGCTGCGGGGACTATTCGATCCTGGCCCAGATGAAGAAAGTGCTGCCCACGCTGGGTCTGCCCCGCGAGAAGTTCGTCTTCGTGTCGGGCATCGGCTGCTCCAGCCGCTTTCCATACTACATGGACACCTACGGCTTCCACGGCATTCACGGGCGCGCCCCGGCGATTGCGACGGCGGTCAAAGTCGCGCGGCCCGACTTACAAGTCTGGGTGATTACCGGTGACGGCGACGCGCTGTCGATCGGCGGCAACCATCTGATGCACGCGATTCGTCGCAACGTCGATTTGAAGATCGTGTTGTTCAATAACCAGATTTACGGCCTGACCAAGGGCCAATACTCGCCGACCAGTCCCATCGGTTCGCGGACGAAGAGCACTCCTCTGGGATCGGTCGATTTCCCGCTAAGCCCACTATGTGTGGCAATCGGTTCAGAGGCCACATTCGTCGCGCGTTCGGTCGACATCGACATCAAACACCTGACGATGGTTCTGGAGCGTGCGGCACACCACCAGGGAACGTCGTTCGTCGAAGTCTATCAAGATTGCAATGTCTTCAATTCCGGCGCCTTCGCGTATGCTTCCAAGAAGGGCGAGAAAGAGGACAACGTCGTCTACTTGGAGCACGGTAAGCCGTTGGTGTTCGGAAAGAACCGTGACAAAGGCATTCGCGTTAGTGAAATGAGCCGGCCCGAGGTGGTCGAGTTGGGCTCGGGGATCAGCGAGGACGACCTGCTGTTCCACGACGAACAAGCCGCCGAGCCGAGTTTGGCGTTTTTGTTGGCCCGAATGCGGCACCCCGACTTTCCGGAACCGATGGGCGTCTTTCGCGACGTCAAGCGGCCGACCTACGATGAGCAGGTCAACTCCCAGGTTGAAAGCGCCATTGAAACCAAGGGAGAGGGGGATCTCGAAGCCCTCTTCAACAGCGGCGATACCTGGACAGTCGAATGATCCTCGCAGTTCGCCGATTCAGGCCGACTGCGCGTGCATAACCCATAGCGCACAATTCCAACTTCGCCTGATTGCCGCGGAATTGGACGTTTAGGCACAACGCGCTCGCGCGGTGGTGTGACTCAAAAAGGAAATGGGCTGATGCTTTGTCCTGATTGCGGTTTCGACAACATCGAAGGCGTCGACGGCTGCGAAGCCTGCGGCCAGCCGATGTGGGAAATTGAGGCCGGCGGTGAACTCGAGCAGTCGATCGCCCGGCATTCGGTTCAAGTGCTGGTGCCCAAGGTGCCCGTTGCCATCGAGTCCAACACCACCGCACGCGAAGCGGTCAAGGAAATGGTCGACCGTCATATCGGCTGCGTGCTCGTCGAAGACGGCGGAAACTTGGTGGGCATCTTCACCGAACGGGACGTGCTCAACAAAGTCTCAGCGGATCCAACCGGTTTGGACCAGCCGGTCGCCAATTTCATGACGGGGGCGCCCGAAACCATCACGTCGCAAGACTCGATTGCCTACGCCTTGCACGCCATGGACATGGGCGGCTATCGGCATTTGCCAGTGGTCGATTCAAACGGGAAGCCAACCGGTATTATCTCCGTTCGCGATATCCTGAGGTTCCTCTGCGTTCGTTTCGCCGAACTACGCTCGAAGGTCGGGTGATTGGCCGAACAGGCAACACGGGATCGGTGTCTGATTGCGACGCTGCACCATTCGGCGCGCGTGGCGCCGCCGATCGGCAGACTGCTCGGCAAGTTGCCAGCAAGTGCGCAAGTCCGGACAACGCAGAGCGTCGACGAACTGGCCGCGCTTGTCGAATCCGATGTTCCGGACTTGCTAGTGGTCTGGCAAGAGTGGCCTGACGAGTTCCCGGCGTGCGAGGTCGCTCGACTGTTCGATCTGCTTCCGGTATCCCGGTGGGTTTGCTGTTATGGACCGTGGTGTCTTGCCGATGGCCGAAATCGCGATATCTGGCCGCCCGCAACCCGCGTGCCTTGGAGCCGTGCGGAGTCGCGAATCCGCCAGGAGTTATCAGTGCTGCGAGGCGAGCACGCCCCACTGCCGTTGACCGCTGGCCGCGATGAGGTCTTCGCTTACGACGTTGATCGCTCGGACGGGGAACTTAGTTCGCCCCTACGTTTCCCGCGGACGGCGGTCATCTCCTGCGACCCGGAGTACCGCCGATGCTTGTTGGAGTCGCTGGGCGACTCGAGGCGCAAATCACGTTTACAACACTCCGAGGGCTTGCCTGACGCCATTCTTTGGGATGCAGATCCGTGGAATGCCGTGCGTGCCAATTCCCTTTGGGAGCTACGTCGCGCGCACGCTTCGACGGCGATTCTCGCTCTAACATCGCTCTCTGATCACTACGCTTCCGAAATCCTGCGCAACGGTGCGGACGAAGTACTACCCAAGCTTGGATCATTGGATCAGCTTCGCAGACGAGTTTCGGGCGTCGTAGCTGTCAGGAAGGGCGCGACATAACAATCGCATCGAGATGGCAACAGTAACGCTCCGCCAGAAGATGCCATCCAATCGTCACGCCGGATGAGCGGCGGCGATTGTTGCACTTCGTGCGACAGTTTCGCGATCGGCCGCCTGAACCGCTATGCGCGACCTGTTGCGAGCAGCAGTGCAATGCGGCAGGCGTTCAAGTAGTTTTCGACATGCAGCGTCTCGTTCACCGTGTGCACGTCTTGCTGGCCGCAACCTAGCGTCACCGTTGGCAGGCCACGGGCGGACATCCAGTTGGCGTCGAGGCCGCCGTTACTGATCTTCAGTTCCGCCGGCAGGCCGAGCGTCTCGATTGCATTAGCGGCAGCCACCACGCATGGCTCTTCTTCGGAGAGGCGAAAGGAGTCGTACTTGAGATCGGCTTCGAATTGAACACTTCCGGTTTTACCGGCATCCGTCTTTACCTGCCGTGCCGCCTTCTCGAACGCCTGCTTATAGGCGTCGACGATCTTCTTGCGAAACTTCGGATCGTGGCTCCTGGCTTCGGCACGAAGTGACAGCGTCGGGGTGACTACGTTCGTTGCTTCGCCGGCGTTGACGTAGCCAATGTTGCTCGTCCCAGTATGCCGGCCTTTGATCACTAAACCGTGCCAGCCCTGCTTCTCAAGTTCCGCAATTGCCAGGCCGGCAATGGAGATTGCACTGGCACCGCGTTCGGGATGGGCGCCGGCGTGGCTGGCGATACCCTCAACCTCGATTTCCATGTTGTAGTCACCAGTAGCGCCGATGATCCCAATGTTCGGTGCACCACCATCCCAGTTGAAACAGAGCTTCGGCTGCCCCAATTTCCCCAGGCTCACGTAGCGAGCGCCAACCAGGCCGATCTCCTCTTGAACTGGCCAAAAGAGTGTCAACGGCGGATGCGGCAGGTTCTGTCGGAGGATCTCCAGGATTGCGTTCAGCACGACACTTGCGCCGGCCCGATCGTCGGCGCCCAGTGCCGTATGGGCGTCCCGCGATTCGATCAGCGGACCCCGGCGGATGGGTCTGCACCCAACGCACAGGGGCACGGTGTCGATGTGAGCCATCAGCAGACGGCGTGGACCGCGGATTGTGCCTGGCAACTTCACGATCAGATTGCCGACCTCGCCGCCGCCTGGACTTTTCTTGTGTGCACTATCGGTCACAATAGCCTCGTCGGGAATCCCAGCCGCGACGAGCCGTTTGCAAATCAATTCGGCAATGCGGCCTTCCTCTCGGCTCTTACCGGGTACAGCCATCAGTGTGGTGACCAGATCGAGTGCAGCCGAGGGTGAAATCTCTGGCAGAGTTGCAGCAGCATTCGTCATAACATGCTTCCTGTGGCTTGCCGATGTGGTTTGCGGGTTCGGCCCTGGAGGAGCGAACAACGCGTCGACACTTTGGACGACTAAGTCATGTTATTGAGAAATGAAAATGTCTGAAACGCTGCAAGTTCACCGCGCCTCACAAACAGAACGCATCGAAGCGTATCGCAACGTGCATGAATTTTGGGGCCGCGGACTCGCTCAAGACGAGTACGTCGAAGGCCGACTCAAGTCGATCAAGCATAACCAGGCCGAGTGGTATGTGGGATCCTTAGACGGAAAGGTCGTCACCTCTCTGGGTTGCTATCCACTGCAGTTTCGGCTGCACGAAGAGACCTTGGCCGGAATTGGACTCGGCGCCGTCCACACACTTCCAACGTGCCGCGGGCGGGGTTTCGCCCCCCAACTGATCCGCTTCGTCGAAGACGTTCAACACGAGGCGGGAGCCGGGCTGAGCCTGCTGTACTCAGACATAAAGCCCAGTTACTACGCAGCACTTGGCTACCGCGAGTGTCCCAGTTGGTCCGGCTGGTGCGAAATTGCGAGACCAAGTGACCGCGGTGGGCAACGATGCCGACTGGAAAGGTGTTCGATTCCAAGCGAACAGCAAGCACTTGTCGAACTGTACGACGACTACCACGCTAAGTTGTCGTTTTCAATCGCCCGTTCACCGGAGTATTGGAGGCACCTGATATCCAGGGAACCGCATGACGAATTCTATTGGTTGGTTTCTCCGAACTCCCAGCATGTCGGCTACGTGAGACTCCGTCCCGATGAGGATCAGATCCTCGTACGCGATTTGGCGCTGGCGGACCACTCAGACGAAATGATGGCGGAACTATGCGATGCGCTGCAAAGCCACGCCGCAGAGCAGTCGGCCGCGCGGGTTGGCGGCTGGTTGCCCGACGTGCCGGGCGTACGGGGAGCGTTCGCACTATCGGCTCGTCCCAACGAGATCACGATGATCAAGCTACTGGGAAAGAGCACGGTTGTGAGCGACATCGACTTGGCCGCCGCGCAGCACTTTCACGAAATCGACCATGTGTAACGGATCGGTCGATTCACATTTCCGATCCGCCGCGCCCACTTCGTCGGGACGCGGCGAACGTGATCAGCTTGACCTCGTCTAGGCGGTTATTTGGCTGCTTTGCCTTTGCTCGCTCTGACGAGTTTATAGGTGCCGCTCTTGTCGTCGTGCTTGACTTGCTTGGAGTTGTAAACGCACTGATAGAGCACGTTCTTGAAATTGCTGCTGTTGGTGTTATACCCGGCGCCCAGAACTTTCGTGGCAAGCTGCTCCAGTGTAAACCCCTGCCGGTTCTTGGCGAGCAATTCGGTCACATATGCATGCAGCGACTTGACGTTTTCTGGTCGTTTGACTGCAGCACCCGACTTTCGGCGACGTCCTGCACCAGTTCCCCGCCCTTCGAGTTGGTCGATGCGGCGATCAACGACGTCGAGTTCCTTCTGAAGCGCCTTCTGCCGCTTTCGAAGATCCTTCAACTTTGATTCACGGTCATTCAATAGTCGCTGTAGGTCGGCCACTGAGAGATCATTCGAGTTTCGAGCCATGGACGATGCCCCCTTCGCAACGATGGAGATGGTAGAAGAGTGCAACTTTTCGCGAGTCTCCTGTTGTTTAAGCTGAGATGCCTAGTTGGCCGAGGGCCAAAAAGTACTCGAGAAACGACGCACGTGAGCCTGTCACATAAGAAATTAATCACGTGTCCGGCCGTAGTCAAACCAAAAGGCAGTCTTAGACAGGTGATCCGGATAATCTCATAGGGATCTATGAAAGCGGCCGAAAAATACGTCCCGATTCGCGCCATCGTGACAACCACAGTCATTGGCTGCAGTCGATCAATTTTGCGGCGCAAGCCTCCATTGCCCCCGGTCACTGCGACTCAAATACGCAGATTCCTGACCAGCTTGGCGCCAATGGGACGCGCTGGGTCATTCCGCGGCACCCCGTTGCCGCCCCATCGGAATGCACTATACTCGCTAGGCAGGATCGTGAATCTATTCGGCGAGTTCGATCATCAGTCAGTTCCGGAACCGCGCGGCCCCACATTCTCTCAGGATCCGTCATGCGTCCCAATCTAAGAGTGGCACATATTCCGGCCAAATCGGTTGGGTGCATTCTGTGTCTGTTGGCATCGCAGGCAGCCGCGCTCGCCGGCGACTGGCCATCGTGGCGCGGTCCCCTCCGGGACGCAGTCGCCCGCGAGACAGGATTATTAGCGGAATGGCCCGATGGTGGACCGCCGCTGAAATGGAAGATCGACGGACTGGGCGGCGGTTATTCCAGCATCGCGATTTCGAGCGGCAGAATTATGACCATCGGCAATCGCGATGGCACGGCGGTCTTGATCGCCTTGGATCAAACGAGCGGGAACGAGTTGTGGGCGGCGGCCGTTGGTCCGGGCGAGCCGAACTGCACTCCGACGATCGACAATGGCCGCGTGTACGCGTTGGGGCGTGAAGGGGATCTGGTGTGCGTTGAAGCCAAGAGCGGTCGTGAACTATGGCGACGGCATCTTGGCAATGACTTTGGCGGCCGGATGATGTCGGGCTGGGGCTACAGCGAGTCTCCGTTGGTCGATGGCGATCGTTTGATTTGCACACCGGGTGCCACTGATGCGGTTTTGCTGGCGCTGGACAAACACAGCGGCGACGTTGTGTGGAAGGCACCTGCCCCATCGGGTGGTACAACTCGCGGCACTGCGGGCGCCGGATACTCGTCGGTCGTCGTCAGCAATGCTTGCGGCGTTCGCCAATACGTGCAGTTGGCCGGCCAGGGACTGATTTCAGCCGCGGCGGACGATGGTCGCCTGTTGTGGACGTACAATCGCATCGCCAACGGAACTGCGAATATTCCCACACCAATCATCGACGGAGACCACGTGTTTTGCTCGTCCGGTTATGGCACTGGGGCGGCGCTGTTGAAAGTGATCGCGCGGGACGGAAACGTCGGAATCGAAGAAGTCTATTTTCTGCCCGCCAAAACCATGCAAAACCATCACGGAGGCATGGTGCTGGTCGATGGGTACATCTATTGCGGCCACGGACACAACGATGGCTTTCCGATCTGCCTTGAAATGAAGACCGGAAAAGTGGCGTGGCGCGGCGGACGTGGCCCAGGGAGTGGTTCGGCGGCCGTGTTGCATGCCGACGGGCATCTTTACTTTCGCTACGAAGACGGCGTGATGGCGCTGATCGCCACCCGCCCCGACACCTATCAACTCAAAGGGCAATTTCGGCTGGCGACAGTCAACGGCAAGAGTTGGCCGCACCCCGTCATTGCTGATGGGCTAATGTATCTGCGCGATCAGCAGACGTTGCTTTGCTACGATGTCCGCAGGTAGCGGGTCGGATTCGCTACTCGAACAAACGTGCCGCCGCTGCCAGCCGTCAATCCTGGCTACTCGTGTGCAACGTGGGAGTTTCCTGAGGCTCGGGCCATTGCTCGTGCTCGTCTGGGTCCCACTCGGCCTCCTCGTCGGTCACCACGAGCATTTGCTGTGGTTCTGAACAGAGTGCATAGCATTCGTTGCCGAGATCTTCAAAGAACTGTCGGAACCAGAGCATGTTCTTGACGTGCGGCTGGGGTGCGTACAGCCGAATCCCCACGCCTCTGTCATGCAGGTCGTAGAGCATTCCAAAGAAGCCGCTTGGGATGTACTTGACGTACTCCATGTTGACGCCGAGAAACCGGCACTGTTCGCGTTCCACGAGTCGCGATTGTGTTTCGCGGAGCAAAGCGAGATCTGCTCCATCCCAGATTTCGACGTGGCCCAGATCCATGACCGAGAACTTCTCCCACTCGTGGACCTTCATCCGCTGCTTCTTCTTCGATGCCATGGCTCACCCACTGCCGCTGCCCCGGGGAAACTGGTCCGGCCGAAATTTACCGGAGATACGCCGGCATCGGCCACGACCGTGGGTAAACGCAAAGCTCGGGCCAACGCGCGGGGGCACCGTGTTTGCAATGGGAGCGGAGGCCGCAAGTCCTTGGATCGACCGCCCTTAAGGGCTCCAGGACCGGTGAAAACGGTCTCAATGGTGTCGCGAGCAGTGTTGCCAAATGGCAACGCGGATGCGCCGGTGTCTAGGACATGAAACGTCGTCCCGATCCCGCGGCTGTACTGCCCGGTCGGGGTCGCATCACTTCAGTCGGCAGGAACGGCGTACAGCAGTCGACCGCACGATTTGCAAAACTGACTCTTGCCAGTGTTGATTTCCACAATCGCGTTGGGAAGGAGGATCGCGTAGCAGGACGTGCAGGCCCTGTTTTCGACAGCGGCCAAAGCGTCGGCCCCGTGTGCCTGCACCAGTCGACGGTATTTCTCCATGATCGTCCCTGGCAGGTCGCGCTCGCAATTGGTCAACGATGCTTCGAGCTCCTGGGCTTGTTCGCGGAGGCGAGGCTCAGCGGCTTCGACCTCGCCGCGAATTCTGGTCTCCTCGCTCTGGGCCTTGCCCAAATCGTCATCGGCAGTCGAGATATTGGCCTGCATGCGGTCGACTTTGTCCAAAGCATCGAGAATCTCGTCCTCAAGCACGCTGTTGGCCATGGTGTCGGCTTCAATCTGGGCCTTCATAATGTCGAACTCCCGGTTCGACGAAGCTGAATTGAGCTTGATCTTCAGCTCTTGAATCTTGGCCTCGTTGGTCTTGAGTTGCAGCGACTTCTGGTCGGCAGCCATTCTCAGCTGTTTCAATTCGTCGCGGAGTGCGTCGTGCTCTGACTGTTTGCGTTCGACGTGCTGTCGCCGAGCCCGTATCTGCTTGGGACCGCGTTCGAGCTGTTCGTTCACCTGCCTTAACTGGATGTGTAGTTCGTGCAGGTGTTTCAAGCTACCAGCCGTCTTGTTCATCTACTTTCGTCTCCCGTCAAAGGTGATTCGACTGGCGAGGCTGTTGCGTTGACTCCAACAAAAAACCGCCGATCGTTTCCGACCGGCGGTTAGCCGTCAGTTCCCGGCGTTAGCCATAAGGCTGTCGAGGAAGCCTTTAAGTTGCTTACTCCTGACCGGGTGTTGTAATTTTCGCACAGCTTTTGCCTCGATTTGCCGGACGCGTTCTCGCGTGACCTTAAAGATTCGTCCGACTTCTTCCAGCGTATAAGTGTAGCCGTCTCCCAGACCGTACCGCAGTTTGATGATCTCGCGTTCGCGGTAGGTTAGGGTCTTGAGTACCGAATCGATCTTATCTTTAAGCATTTCTTGCGTGGCCGCATTGACCGGGCTCTCACTACCTTCGTCTTCGATGAAGTCTCCGAAGTAGCTGTCTTCACTCTCTCCGACCGGCCGGTCAAGGCTGATCGGGTGCCGGGAGATCTTCATGACCCGGCGAGTCTCTTCCAGGCTGACTCCGGCGGCCTCCGCGGTTTCTTCGATTGTGGGCTCGCGTCCCATGTCTTGCAAGAGCTGCTTGCTGACTTTGCGGAGCTTCGACATCGTTTCGATCATGTGCACAGGGATGCGAATGGTGCGGGCTTGATCGGCAATTGCCCGGGTGATGGCCTGTCGAATCCACCACGTGGCGTACGTCGAAAACTTGTACCCGCGGCGGTATTCGTACTTGTCGACTGCTCGCATCAACCCGGTATTGCCTTCCTGGATAAGGTCCAGAAAACTCAGGCCGCGGTTGCGGTACTTCTTGGCAATCGAAACGACCAACCGCAAGTTGCCGCCAGACAGCTCACGCATTGCCAACTCGTAGGCGCCGAAACGCACCTCAATGGCATCCATCCGTTCCTTGAGACTCTCGGGAGTCTCTAGGGTCATCAACTCCAGATCGCGCAGTTCGCGCTGCAGATTGGCCCGCTCGTCCTTTGCAGCCTTGAGATTCTTCAGGCTATCGATCTGCTCGCTCAGCTCTTGCATGCGCTCGCAGATTTGTTCGAGTCTCTTCAGGCACGGTTGCAGCCGCTGCGTCCTCAGGCTCAACTCTTCGACGAGCGTCACCATCTTGCGGCGGCGGATGGCCAACGAGCGGCGGGCATCTTTCCGTTGCTTCTCGCTCGCTTCGGCAGAGACGATCGTGTCGAAGTCGGCGATGCTCTTTTGACGTAGGAATTCGAGCGTCTTCAAGTTGGACGGCATTCGTCCCAGGATTTGCTCTTTTTCCAGACCCTCAGTCACCGACACCTTGATCGTGCGGTCGAACGGCAACTCGCTCCGCTGCACCTTCGTCAGGATGTCGATGGCCGTTTTCATCGCGAAGTCGCTTTCGAGCAGATGACGCCGAAAGCGTTTGCGCGTGACCTCGATCTTCTTGGCGAGCGCAATTTCCTCGGGACGGGTTAGCAGCGGGATTTCACCCATCTGCGTGAGATACATCCGCACGGGATCGTCGATTCTGCGCGAGCGGTCCTCGGAAGCGAGGTCTTTCTTCCCGCGGCCCCGGCCCCGCTTTTTGTCGGGCTTGGGCGGCGCAGGCTTGTCCGGCACGATGTCGATTTCCAACTCATCGAGCGACATCAGCAGGTTATCAAGCTTTTCCGGGTTGAGCGCCTCGTCCGGGAGGTAGCCGTTCACCTCGGAATAGGTGAGATAGCCCTGCTGCTTGCCGTGTTCGATCAGTTCGTTCAGGCTCTCGTCAAGTCGATGCACTCGCTGTTCCTCCCGGATTCAAGCTCAAGTTCTCTTCCCGGCCCGCGCCTGATGAAACTCATTTGCCCGGCGCAATTGGGCGACCACCTGCTCGTCCCAACCTTCCATTGGCTCACTCTGTTGAGCCATCTCCCCCTTCGCCAACTCGTGGGATTGCTCCCGGCGTCGCCATTGCCATCTCTCGACGGCCTGCGTCAACAACAGGGGCCATTCGTTCGCAGTCTCGTCAGTAGGGTCTTGCCGCAAAAGCTGTTCCACTCGCTTGTCGCGGCTCTCGTGCTCCAGCTCCACGAGGAAACGTTTCAATTCTGGATCTTCGATCGCTGCCATGAGTTGATCGTATGACGCTGGTAATCCCTGCTCCGCCAGATCAAAGCAAATCTGCGCGATTTGTCTGGCCCGGGCATCCCGGAAGTCGTCCGGACCGACCGCGGTTTGGATGGCGCTGGTCCACTGCGGTGCAACCAGCATAATCGTCAGCAGATCGCGTTCCAGAAGCGCGTCCCGGTCTGCCTGCGGCGCAGGTGAGGGAACTGCCGAAGTTGCGGAGGCCGGCCGTTGGCTGGCCGCGGCTCGGCGTCTGGCGTCGGTCAACTGCTTTCTTACGCCCGACTCATCCAGCATCAGCCGTTGAGCCAGCTTGCCGAGGATGACGTTTTCCCGGGAGGTTCCCGATAAACGCGGCGCGCGGCCGACCACGTCGAGCATGTCGTTAAGGATGCGGGCGCGAGCGTCCACTGTCGCCAGACCGTGTTGTTCGATGAGTGACCTCAGCTTGTACTCCGGTGCGTCAGGCGCGTTTTCGATTGCCGATTTCAGCGCTTCAGTCCCGTGTTTCTCGAGGAAGTCGGCCGGATCGAGCCCGTCAGGCAGCGCCAGAATCCGTAAATCAACGTCCAGTGCGAGAAAGTGGCTGATGGAGCGTTCCGCCGCATTGCGGCCAGCGGTATCCCCGTCAAACAACAACACGACTCGATTCGCAAACCGTTTGAGATTTCGGACGTGGGCTTCAGTCAGTGCCGTTCCGAGTGTGGCGACGGCGTTGTTGATCCCATGCTGACGAGCGGAAATGCAATCGGTATACCCCTCTACGACGATGGCCGATCCGGACGTGCGGACGGTGTCTTTGGCCATGTCTAACCCGTACAGCAACTTACTCTTAGAGAACAGCGGGCTTTCGGGGCTGTTGAAATACTTTCCTCGATCCTCTTGCTGGCTACCCGGCAGTGCGCGCCCACCAAACGCAACAGTCCGGCCTCGATCGTCGCGAATCGGAAACATCACCCGATTGACGAAATAATCGACAAAACCCTCACCTTCGCGGCGTTCGGTCACCAGTCGTGCGGCGGCCAATTGTGCCCCGCTAAATTTTCCCAATGCACCGCGCTGCAGCCAGTGCCAGTCGTCGGGATGATATCCCAACCGAAACTCTGCAATGGCGTCTTTCGTAACACCCCTGTCGCGAAGATAGCCACGAACCGGCTCGGCCTGGGCAGCAGTGAGCAGACAGCGATGGAACTCGGTCTCGGCCCACCGCAGCGCTTCGTAGGCTTGGCTCTTGTCGTCTGATTGGCGGCGTGCCTGGCTGCTACGGGGCATCTCCAGTCCCGCCCGTCGTGCCAGCAGTTCCAGCGCCTCCGGAAACGCGATCGCCTCGGCTTTCATAACGAACGAAAAACAGTCCCCGCCTTCGCCACACGACCAACACTTGAAAGACTGTCGCTCGCGCGAAACAGTCATCGATGGACGATGATCGTCGTGGAACCGACACAGTCCGACGTAGTCGTGACCTTTGGGTTGCAGAGTTGTGTAGCTGCTGACCAAATCGACGATGTCGGTGTTTGCTCGAACCTGTTCCTTGAAGTCGTTCGCAAATCCGGACGACACATAGGTCTCCCAGTGACCGGTCGGGAACATCGGAGCAACAGCAGTGGAGCCGCGCATGCAGTTCGATTCGGCAGAGAGTCCAGCGTCCAGTCAAGAAACCTTCAGGCCGGACACGCCTCCCTGCCATGAGCCGGAACACGGCAATTCTACCTGATGGCCGTAGGGCGTCAAGGAAACGGCGGTTTCGTTTCGAGTAGAATCAGGTGGCGCAAGCCTATATTCGCCAAAACGTTAACTGCGGGCCGCATCGTGCAGGTCGCCTTCAGTTGGCAGCCGTCGCCCAACACCCTACGCCACCGTAACCGCAACGATCGCTAGGCGCTGCGCCGTCGCATAGCGTGGATGGGACACTTGGCCTGGAGGCGGCCATGGATGAGCAGGCAGCCTCAGCCGTCTTCTTCGCCTGCTGCGTCCTCTTCCGGAGGCTGATAGCCTTCGATCGTGAAGAGGGAGATGTCGCCAAACTTCTGCTCACATTTGGGGCACTTGGCTTTGGCAATCCCTTTGCCGCTGGACCCGCCGATCTTTTCCTTCTTCCGCGAGTCTTCGCTGACGACCAGGCCGCACTCCTGGCATTTCCGTCCGGCAAGTTGCAGCTTGATGACCGGATCGGGCTGGTGGTATGTCACATCTTCCAAGATGTGCAGTTTTTCGTCGCTGTAGTGGCATTGCAATTCTGTGAATTCGTCGGTCAGCGGCACATTGATGCCCTCGGGCAAATTGCCCATGCCGTACAACTCTTCGGCAATTCTGGCGAGCCTGCGAAACTCGGAGAGGAACAACGAGACGAGTTGCACCTCGGTGCCTCCCTTGTCGCTGGGGACGCGGATCCAGATCTTGCCTTCACCAAAGACCGGCACACCCATGAACATCGGCTCGTCGCCTTCGGGCACCGGCGAAACGACCCGCATTTTCTCGATGGCCTCGAGGTCAAACGATTCTTGTGAGGCGACGGCGAGCTTCTCGAGAGGCTTGTCATCCTGCAGGTGGGCGAACATCGCCTCGCGGGCCTCTGTCTTTTTCTTTTCATCGACGCTGCCGAAGAACCCGCCTTTTTTGAGCAGAACGACGGCGAGCATCTGCTCGGGTGAGAATCCCAAGTCGCGGAGTTCGAAGTCGTCGACGAGACTACCGGCCTTCAGCTTGAGTTTCTCCGGATTCACCAAGTGCCACCGAGCATCGGATAACCAGCGGGTGAATTTGCCGGCTGCCACTTCGGCTTCTTCGGGCTTGCCGGCTTCGGCGGCCTCGGCCTCGCTGGCTTGTTCGTCTTGCAACGCGGGGTCGCGCCAAGCGGCCACCGGAACGTGAAAGGGCTCGCGGCACTTGGGGCACTTCCCCCACCGGCCCCGGTTCGTTTCCGGCACTTCCATGCGATGACCGTGCGGGCAGAATACCCATGTGAATCCGGGCCGAGCAATTCGTCGTTTTTCCGCGCGGATCTTGGCGCGCTCCATTCGCCGCTTTTGCGATTCTTTCTCTTCGCTCAGCCCGAGGTCTAGCAAGACATCGCCGCCGGTGGCTACCGAATGACTCTCATCAGGCTCTGACGGGCTTTGAGACTCAGCTGCTTGTTCGTCCGCGCCGGTGTCGTCACCGGCTTCAGTCTCGGCTTGCCCAGCATCTTCAGAGGCCGCTTCGGGTGGTGCCTCGGCAACCGTTTGCCCATTGGAAGGGGTTTCGGAAGCCGACTCGTCTTCGGCTTCTTCGAACGCGGAGATTTCCGGCGAAAGTTCGAAATCGTCCTCTTCGGCGTCGTCGTATGTTTCGTCTGCGACATCGAGCGAGTAGGCCTCTTCCGGATCCTCAGCTTCTGTGTCGGGGGGCAATTCGCTGTAAATGATCTGCGGTGGAGCTTGGCGCATCTGCTGAGCCTTCTGCGCGATATCGTCCCGCATGTAGCTGCCGCAGTTCCAGCAACGCAACGACTTAATGGGAACCATCTCGCTGCAGGTCTTGCACGCCACCTCCTTAGGCGGCGCTGAAGCGCCCCCCGGAGCGACTGGCGTTCCCTCGGGCTGCACACTCTGCGGAGATTCGTCGTTCATCGGTCGTAAGTCGTGAGATTCAGGAAAATCGGCTGTGTGCTGGATTTTGGGGGCTGGCCGTGGCGGATGTCAACGACACATTCACATCGTCGATGCGTTCCAACCGCCCGAGATCAACTTCAAATTGAGGTCGGCCGTCCGCGTCTGCCCAGTCGACGACGGCGAACCGCGAACGCGGTGTGAGCCCATCCTCATGCGGCTAGTCTAGCATCAATGTATCAGAGGAGTTGCGCCGTTTCAGCAGCGTTTCCAGAAAAATCGCCCCGGCTCGAAACAACCGCATTCTGACGTCCCCACGCGACCCTTCGCGTGCAAATGCGTGCAGCGCTCCGAGGGCCCCCCTTTCGGACACGCCAATACCTCTTGGATCTATTGACAGAGCTGCCGCGGCCATCTAATTTTGATTAGTCAAAAAATCCGACGAGGCAGTATAAAAATGGCCAACAGACCGGCGAAAGATTACAGCAGCAGCGGGCATGTCATCGTGCGAGCTGCGGCGATGGCTTTGTGCATCGCCGCAGCCAGCGGCTGTAGCGAGACTGCACCCACCGCAGCCAACGCGAATGGGACCGCCGCTCCTGGTGACACGTACAAGGTCGTGACAACTTGTGGAATGGTGACTGACATCGTAAGCATCGTCGCCGGCGACAGGGCCGAGGTGAGCGGCCTCATCGCCGAAGGAGTCGACCCGCACCTGTTCAGTGCCAAGCGTAGCGACGTCAAACAGTTGCTCGAAGCCGACGTCATCTTTTATTCGGGGCTGATGCTCGAAGGGCGCATGTCTGACGACTTCGCCCGCGTCGCGCGAACCGGCAAACCGGTCTATGCCGTTACCGAAGGGATCGATCGAACGTTTCTCCGCGAACCGCCGGAGTTCGAAGGGCACTGGGATCCGCACGTCTGGATGGACGTCTCTGCATGGTCGCAGTGTGTGGGCTTCGTGGCTGATGCATTGGGGGAGTTCGACCCGCCGTATGCAGACGACTACCGCAACCGCGCCGACGCTTTTCGGGCGGAGCTGGATAAACTCGACGTTTACGCACGAAAAGTCATCGGGTCGATACCCGAAGAACAGCGCGTACTCGTGACCGCACACGACGCCTTTGGATACTTTTCGCGGGCGTATCAGATTCCGGTCGAGAGTGTGCAGGGGTTGACGACCGAATCGGAAGCCGGCGTGGCCGACATCAACAGACTGGTCGACTTGATCGTGGAACGGCAGCTAAAGGCCATCTTCGTGGAGTCCAGCGTTTCGGCCAAGAATGTGCAAGCGGTCGTCGAGGGGGCGGCACATCGCGGCTGGGAGGTGGCCATCGGAGGAGAGCTCTACTCCGACGCCATGGGCGCGCCGGGAACCTACGAAGGTTCCTACATCGGAATGATCGACCACAACGCCACCATCGTCGCCCGGGCGCTGGGCGGCGACGCGCCACAACGGGGGATGCAAGGCAAGTTGCGCGAATAGCAATCCATGGATTCTCTCCGCTGGCCGGTGGATTGAAGGTGATGATCGATTCAGGCAACAAACCAGTCGACGCGACAGTGCCAGCGGGGCGAGCTGACATTGCCGAACACCCGCGGTCGTCACCGTTATCGATCCACGACATGACGGTTGCGTACCATCGACGGCCCGTGTTGTGGGACATCGACTACGACGCGCCGCGTGGACAACTCGTCGCAATCATCGGTCCCAACGGCTCCGGCAAGACCACGTTGATCAAGTCCGCCATCGAGCTGGTTCCCAAGATCTCAGGCGATGTGCGGTTTTTCGGAGAGCCGTACGTCGAACAGCGACACCGTGTGGGTTACGTACCACAACGCGGCAGCGTCGACTGGGATTTTCCGATCAACGCGCTGCAGGTCGCGGCCATGGGCCTGTATCGCAAGATCGGCTGGTTCCGGCCCGTCACCCGCAAGTACCGAAAACTCGCGATGGAATCGCTCGACCGTGTCGGAATGGCCGACTTTGCGAAAAGACAAATCAGCCAGCTGTCAGGCGGGCAACAACAGCGGGTCTTTCTTGCGCGGGCCTTGGCGCAAGATGCGGACCTGTATCTCATGGACGAACCCTTTGCCGGTGTGGACGCAGCCACCGAGCGTTCGATCGTGGCCATTCTACGCGAGCTGCGTCAGGCGGGCCGCACGGCGCTGGTCGTGCATCACGACCTACAAACGGTCACAGAGTACTTCGATCATGTTCTGCTATTGAACATGCGGTTGGTCGCAGCCGGGCCGACGTCTGAAGTCTTCACGGCCGAAAACCTAAGACGCACCTACGGTGGCAAGCTTGCGCTGCTCGATCAGGTCGGGCACCAACTCACTATGTCGGAGACGGGGTGATGACCCGTCGTCACCGACCCCATCATCACGCACGCCTGATCGCGATGTTCGTCGCGGCGACAGTGATCTCCGGCTTGCCGGTCGCAACTTTGCCGGCGATGGCGGGCGACGACGTTTCCGCGCATCGCTCACTGGCTGACACACGCTTCGCCTGGCCCGCTGGGGAGCATGTGGTGCGCGTGGTCACGCTGCGAGACTACAACACGCGGATTGTCTTGCTGGGAACAACACTGCTGGGCATCAGCGCCGGCGTGGTCGGCTCGTTCATGCTGATGCGCAAGCGGTCGCTGGTGGGAGACGTGGTGAGTCACGCTTCTTTGCCCGGAATTGCGTTGGCCTTCATCGTTCTCGAATCGGTGCGTCCCGGTAGCGGCCGCTCGTTGGACGGCTTGCTACTAGGCGCCGTTCTGGCGGGCGCCGCGGGTGTGTTGTGCATGCTGGCGATCGGTCGTTGGACCCGCATCAAAGATGATGCTGCCATGGCGATCGTGTTAAGCATCTTTTTCGGAATCGGCGTCGCGCTGTTGACCGTCATTCAGAGCATGCCGACGGGTAACGCCGCCGGCCTGCATCAGTTCATTTTCGGCAAGGCGGCATCGATGATCTACGATGACGTTGTGCTCATCGCCCAGGCCGCCGGAGTTGTGCTCGTCGTCAGCTGCCTGTTGTTCAAGGAGTTCTCGCTATTGTGTTTTGACGAGCAATACGGTTCCGCCCAAGGTTGGCCGATGTTGAGACTCGACCTCGCACTGATGTCGCTGGTGGTCGGCGTGACTGTGATCGGACTGCAAAGCGTCGGGCTGTTGCTTGCTGCGGCGCTTTTGATCATACCGGCGGCTGGGGCCCGTTTCTGGAGCGACAATCTGGCGACGATGGTTCTGGTGTCGGCCGTGCTGGGCGGGGCCAGCTCGTGCCTAGGGGTGTTAGCCAGCGCACTGTTTCCGCGATTTGCAGCCGGCGCTGTGATCGTGCTTGTCGGTTCGTTCTTTTTCGCAATCAGTCTGGTAGCCGGTGCCCGGCGGGGCGTCGTGCGGCGTTTACTCGTGCATTGGAAGCTTCAGCGGCGGGTCGGCCGCCACGACCTGTTGCGCGCGTTCTACGAGTGTCTGGAACCGGTGCTCTCCAGTCCCGCAGGCGACCCCGGAGAACTGACCGGCCACGATGTCCGGCTCGACCAACTGATCGGAAAACGAACCTGGCTTCCCGGCCGCGTTGCCCGGTTGGTTCGAATAGCAGTGCGGAACGGATTGGTCGTCCACTCCTCGCCGAATCACTTCCGTTTGACAACCGCAGGGGCTGCCGAGGCGCAGCGGATCGTCCGGAACCATCGTCTGTGGGAGATGTATTTGATCAAGCATGCCGAGGTCGCACTGACGCACGTGGACCGCGATGCCGATCAAATCGAGCACGTCCTTGATCCTGAGTTGATCGAGGAACTCGAATCCGAGCTGCAGCAACGCAGCGGCATCGCCGTCCCACCCAGCCCGCATCCAATCGAGACGGTCTCTGTGTTGTCGCCGTGAAGTGGCGGCTTGGAGTTTGAGTGACATGTCCTTCCTAACACCAGTTGGCGGCTGGAGCGCGTTTGACACGTGGATTGTCGTTACAGCGGCGCTGGCGGCGATGGCGTGCGCGTTGCCGGGGACGTATTTGCTATTGCGCCGCCAGAGCATGATGGGGGACGCGATCAGCCACACGGCCCTGTTGGGCATTGTGCTGGCGTTCTTGTTTTCGCATGCGCTCAAGACACGGGGCTGGATTTCGCCTGAGAGCTATTACGGATGGCACCACACGGTGCTGTTTGTCGGGGCGCTGCTCATCGGGATGCTCTCGGCTCTGTTAACCGAGTGGATTCAGCGGCTGGGCCGCATGGAGAGCTCGGCATCTCTGGGCGTCGTGTTCACCACATTGTTTGCGGCGGGCCTTATGCTGATTCGCATCGCGGCAGACGAAGTGCATATCGATCCCGACTGCGTGCTGTACGGCAACCTCGAGTCAGTTGCGCTCGATACGCTGGGATCGACCGGCATCCCGCGCGCCGCGGCGACAAACGCCGCCGTCCTGCTGCTCAACGGGGCGCTGGTCCTGGTGTTCTTCAAGGAGCTGCAGATCTCGGCCTTCGATCCATCTTTGGCGACGGCGCTGGGCATCAACGCCAGGCTCATGCACTACGCGCTCATGGCAGTGACGGCCCTGTCCTTGGTAGCCGCTTTCGAAAGCGTGGGCAGCATTCTGGTGATCGCGATGCTCATCGTTCCCGCCGCAACAGCCCATATCCTCACCGACCGGCTGCCGGTCTTGATTGTGCTGGCCTTGCTCATCGCCATGCTGACGGCGCTATTGGGGCACGCCCTGGCCATCACGCTTCCCGCCGCCGTGTTTAGCCGGCTGGGATATGTCAACGTCGTCGACGCGAGCACCGCCGGCATGATGGCGGCGACGGCCGGGTTGATCTTCGTGTTGGCGATGGTGTTCGGTCCCCGGCACGGCCTGGTCAGCCAACTCGCACATCGATTAACGCTGAGAGTCAAGATTGCCGGCGAAGACGTACTGGGCTACCTGTATCGCATTGAAGAGACTTCGCCCGACCGTCCGCTGCCCACACCTCTTGAACGCCTACAGTCTGCGTTGGGGCTGGGTCCGATCGTGCTGCGGCTCGCTGCGTGGCGCATGATGCGCCAGCGGCGTCTGTGTGCCGAAGGTTCCGGATACAGCCTCACCGAATCAGGGCGAGTGGACGCCCAGCGGCTGATCCGTGCGCACCGGTTGTGGGAGAGCTACATGTCGCGGCACTTCGAGATCCCCGTCGACCACTTGCACGCCACTGCTCATTGGGTCGAGCACTACATCGATGAGGATCTCCGCGCCCAGCTGTCAGAAGAGCTGGACGAGCCGCAAGAAGATCCACACGGCAAGCTGATTCCCAAAGACTCAACCGGCGTCTGAGCATTTCTGGCGTCCGGCCATCGCGGGCACTATGCGCCGGTCTGCACGCTGGTTTCAAGCAGTTGTTGCAATCGCATCACGGCGCGGCTCAGGAGCTGCCTCGCTCGCTCGGTACTGACGTCGAGGTGGGCGGCAATCTCGCGGAATAGCAGTGGCCGCTGCGAGTCGCTCAATCCGAACCGCATCTTCAGAATGTTGCGGTCGCGCGGCTCGAGCTGTTGGATTGCCTTGATAACAAACCGCTGCAGATCTTTGCGATCGGCATCGTCGGACGGCAATGCCGTTAGTTCGTCGGCGTTGAATTCCACCGCGTCAGCCGAGAATTGCAGTCGTTGGGCAAGCCGGCGGTTGCGGAGCGTTACGCGATAGAGGTGATTGCGAATGGCCCACGTCGCGTACGTGCTGAAGCGTGTACCGCGCTCAAAGTCAAAGATCTCAACGGCGCGAATCAAGGGCCTGTTGCCTTCACTAATGAGATCGTCCAGACGGTTCACCCGATCGACCAGCTTCTTGGCAATCGAGACGACCAGTCGAAGATTGCACTCGATGATCCGGTTACGGACCGACAGCGAGTCGGACAAGAAAGCCTGCATCTGATCGAGTTGGGCCGTGTGACACTTTTCGCCCGTGAGTCGCCCCTGAATGTCGGCGGCGCGGTATTTCAGGTAGTTCATCTTGCGAAAGAGGTGATGCTCCTGCTCTCGCGTTAGCAACGGATACTGATAGAGGGCTGCTAGATACGGGGGTGTGCCAGACGGTGGTTTCGATCCGACTCGCCGTTGCTCGACCGCGGGCAATGAGGCCAGGAGCTCAGCGTCATTGCTTGCCTCAAATGCGGGGCTGTCTACGAATTCGATCGTCGATGTTGACGGTGCAGTTCGACTCGACTGTTGCATGGCTTGGGTCATCGCCGTCCTCTGTAAAGCAATCTCCGAAACCGACGTCTGTTTGTGCTTTATATTGTTTCCTACAATTATGACAACTGTTTATGTGACAAACGTGGTCTGGCATACATCCCAGAAAGACATAAGTGATAACTGTCAAACAGCTTAACTGGTTACATACCGACACGCTGGTCGATCGATACGGCGCGCCCCCAGTTGGACACTCCTGCCAGCGTGCGGGGCACGTGGCGCGCTGCCAGAATCGGGTCAGCCGCCCGAATGACGCCGCGACCGCCCATCGGCGCGTTCAAACCGAGCGGACTCGAATCGTCGCAAAACTCGCGCTGGCAGGCTGTTACGCAATTGCTACAATTCGCGGCTTGTGCTGTCTTTTGTGCACCGCAACGGAGGTGAGGTGTTATCGCAATGATTGACCAATCTGTCCTCGACACGGTTTCCGGTATCGAACCAGCGGAGTTGGAAGAGTGGTTCCAGTCGCTCGACGACGTTCTTCACCGTTACGGGCCCGATCGACTGCGCGAGCTGCTGGTCATCCTGCAGGAGCGGGCCTACCTGCGCGGCGTGACACTGCCGTTCACGGCCAACACCCCGTACATCAACACCATCCCGCACGATCAGCAGCCCCGATACCCCGGCAATCTAGAGATTGAACGCCGAATCAAAAGCATCGTCCGCTGGAACGCCATGGCGATGGTGCACAAGGCGAACCAGCAGTTCCCCGGCATCGGCGGGCACATCTCGACGTATGCCTCCTCGGCCACCTTGTACGAAGTCGGGTTCAACCAGTTCTTTCAGGCTCGCACCGAGAATCACACGGGTGACTTCGTGTACTTTCAGGGACACGCCTCGCCTGGGATGTATGCGCGGGCATTTGTGGAAGGGCGGCTGACCGAAGATGATCTGGAGAACTTTCGCCGCGAGATCCCCAAAGGCCAGGGGCTGTCGTCCTATCCGCATCCTTGGCTGATGCCGAACTTCTGGCAGTTCCCGACGGTCTCGATGGGTTTGGGCCCGATTACCGCCATCTATCAGGCGCGGTTCCTGCGGTATCTCCAGCATCGCGGCATCTTGGACACCAGCCAATCACACGTCTGGTGTTTCGTGGGTGACGGCGAGGTTGACGAACCGGAGACATTGGGAGCCATTACGCTCGCCTCGCGTGAACGGCTCGACAACTTGATCTGGGTGATCAATTGCAACTTGCAGCGGTTGGACGGGCCGGTCCGTGGAAATGGCAAGATTATCCAGGAACTCGAGGCCGCCTTCCGAGGCGCGGGTTGGAATTGCCTCAAGGTCATCTGGGGCCGCGACTGGGACCCGCTGCTCGACCGCGATGTCAACGGGCAACTCGTCAAGCGCATGGGCGAAGTTGTCGATGGCCAGTATCAGAAATACGTCGTCGAAGGCGGCGCCTACATCCGCGATCACTTCTTCGGAGTCACGCCCGACTTGCAGAGCATGGCTGAGCATCTCTCCGACAACCAATTGGAGCGCATGCGTCGGGGTGGGCACGATCCGGAGAAGGTCTATGCCGCCTATCGCGCAGCGCTGGAGCATGAGGGTGCACCGACGGTCATCTTAGCCAAAACCATCAAAGGCTACGGTTTGGGCGAAGCAGGCGAAGGCCGCAACAGCACGCACAACGAGAAGAAACTCAACGACCAGGAATTGCTCAACTTCCGCACGCGGTTCGCCATCCCTCTGGGGGACAAAGCGGTCACCAGGGCACCGTTCTTCCGGCCGAACGAGAACAGCCCCGAGATGGAGTACCTGCAGGATCGCCGCCGCGAATTGGGCGGCTACTTGCCGGCCCGGAATCCGTCCGACGAGAAGCTCGAAACTCCGCCGTTGACCGACAAGTCCTTTGCCAGGGCGTTGAAGGGGACCGAAGGCAAAGGCGAACAGGCTACAACGCAGGCCTTCGGGGTCATGCTGGCATCGCTGCTGCGGGACAAGCAAATTGGCGAGCGGATTGTCCCCATCATTCCTGACGAAGCCAGAACCTTTGGCATGGAGGGATTGTTTCGGCAGTGCGGCATCTATTCGAGCAAGGGGCAGTTGTACGAACCGGTCGATGCCGATCAGATCATGTATTACCGCGAGGCCAAGGACGGACAGATTCTGGAAGAAGGCATCAACGAAGCGGGCGCCATCTCGTCCTTCATTGCGTCGGGGACGGCGTACGGCAACCTGGGGATCAACATGATTCCCTTCTACATCTTCTACTCCATGTTCGGCTTCCAACGGATTGGCGATTTGATTTGGTGCGCCGCCGACGCACGGACCAAAGGCTTCTTGATCGGCGGTACGTCGGGCCGCACGACGCTCAACGGCGAAGGGCTTCAGCACGAAGACGGACACAGCCAGCTGATCGCCACGACGGTCCCCACGGTTCAGGCCTACGACCCGGCGTACGCCTATGAACTGGCGGTCATCGTTCAGGACGGTTTACGTCGGATGTACCAGGACGACGAATGCCTGATCTACTACTTGAGCGTGTACAACGAAACTTACGACATGCCGGCAATGCCCGAGGGCAGCGAGGAGGGCATTCTCAAAGGCATGTACAAAGTCCGGAGCGTCGAGGCAGACGGCCCCCAAGACAAAATGCGACCGCAATTGTTGGGCAGCGGACCGATTCTTCGTGAAGCAGCCCAAGCCCAAGAGATTCTTGCCGAGAAATACGGATTCTCCAGCGATTTGTGGAGTGTCACCAGCTATACGCAGTTATGTCGAGAGGCGCGCGAAATCAGGCGCTGGAATCGGTTGCATCCCGGCGAGCCGGCCAAACAGAGCTATCTCGAAGCGATGACCGAGGACGTCGCTGGACCGTTCGTGGCCACCAGCGACAACGTACAACTGGTTGCCGAACAGATTCGCCCCTGGTTGCCGGGAACTTACATCACGCTGGGCACCGATGGTTTCGGCCGCAGCTCAACGAGAGAGGCCTTGAGACGTCACTTCGAGATTGATGCCGCGCATACGGCATTTGCGACATTGAGCGCGTTGTCGCAACATTGCCAGTTCGACAAGGGACGTCTGCCAGCAGCCGCCAAGGAACTCGGACTCGATCCTGAAGTTCCTAATCCGGCAATCGCATGAACAACAGCGTTCCTCGCGGCACGAGACAGCGCAGTGATGCCGTAACAATCCGGCGTTGCTTCGCAGACAGACTGGCAATCAGCTGTGAACATGCTGTAATACCGAAAACGCATGCGACCCAGATTTGGTACGGAAGACCGAAAGCTTTGAGACGGCATGGCTATTGATTTCAAACTGCCTGAGGTTGCCGAGGGTGTAGAGACCGCTGACATCGCCGAAATCCTTGTGGCGGTTGGTGACGTGGTCGAAGCCGACCAGATCGTGATGGAACTCGAGACCGAAAAGGCGGTCGTCGAGCTACCTTGCCCACACGCCGGCAAGATCACACGCATCCACGTCAAGGAAGGGGATACAGTTCCGATTGGGACTGCATTGTTGACCATCGATGCAGTCGATGCCGCAACACCGAGCCAAGCCACCTCGCCTGCGCCCCAGGAACCCGTCGTCGAGAAGACGGCGGAATCAGACCCCAGAAACGAACCGCCCGCTCCCGCCGTAGCATCCGAACCCGCACCTCCCCAACCAACAGCAGCCGACCCCGCATCGGAGCCCGCCTTGTGGGATGTTCCGGCAAGGACCTCCGGATCGATGCGGACTGCGCCTCCCACGCACGAAGCTGTGACCGCACCCCCGGAAACCGTCGAGATGGCTCATGACGGTGATCGCGGGGCGCCGGCACCGGCAGGACCCGCGACGCGGCGGCTCGCCCGAGAGCTGGGTGTCGATCTCCGCCGCGTATCCGGCAGTGGACCAGGTGGACGGATTACCTCCGATGACGTCCAGGGCTTCGTACGTCGGCTGAGTTCGACTCCGACATCCGGCGTCACGGCCCCCATGGCCGCCCCGGAACTCCCGGACTTCAGCCGTTTTGGACCGATTCAGCGAGCCCGCATCAACAAGATCGCCAAGACAGCGGCTGCGAATTTGAGTATGGCATGGCAGGTGGTGCCTCATGTCACGCAGCACGATCTGGCCGACGTCACAGAATTGGAATCAGCGCGTCGCCAGTTCATGAAAGGGCTCGGCGCAGGCGGTCCCAAGATCACAATGACCGCATTGGTGATCAAAGCCTCGGTCGCCGCCCTGAAGCAGTTTCCGCATTTCAACTCCAGTCTCGACCTGGCGGCAGGGGAACTGATTCTCAAGGGTTACTATCACATCGGCGTAGCGGTGGACACCGACAGTGGCCTATTGGTCCCAGCGATACGCGACGCGGATCGCAAGAACGTGGTCGACATCGCAAGAGAACTCACCGAAGTGGCCGAGCGGGCCCGTAGCCGGACTCTCGAGTTGAGCGACATGCAAGGGGCCACCTTTACGATCACCAACCTGGGCGGCATCGGGGGCACGGGATTCACACCGATACTCAACTATCCGCAGGTTGCTATCCTCGGCATGTCGCGAACGCAAAAGGTGCTGCAACTGCATGGCGGTCAGCCACAAGAGCGCTTGATGCTGCCGCTCTCCTTGTCGTACGACCATCGCGTCATCAACGGCGCCGATGCCGCCCGGTTCGTCGTCAAACTTTCTCAGACGCTGTCTGACTATTTCCAACTGCTGATTGAATCGTAGTTGTGCGCGAGTCGGGCGACGCGGGTAAGCGGCCTCGAACAACACATGAGAGCGCAGCATGCCAGACACAGACAATGATCGCTTTCAGTTGCTCGTGCTCGGCGGAGGGCCCGCCGGCTATCCAGCGGCCTTCGATGCCGCCGACCGAGGCATCGATGTGGCCCTCGTCAACGATGAGGAGAAGCCTGGCGGCGTCTGTCTGTACCGGGGGTGTATTCCGTCCAAGGCGTTGCTGCATGTGGCGAAGTTGATCCGTGAGGCGGAGCACGCCGCCGACTGGGGGATTGCCTTCGGCAAACCGCAGATCGACCTCGACAAGCTGCGCGCATTTAAGGACGGCGTCGTCGGCAAGTTGGTGGGGGGCGTTGCCGAGCTCGCCAAAGCGCGGAAGGTCAAGCTCATCCACGGGCGTGGGACATTTCTGAATTCGAATTCGCTTCAACTCTCGGCCGGCAACGGACATGCCCAAGAGCTGGAGTTTGACCAGGCAATCGTGGCGACCGGATCGTCGCCGGTGATGCCCCCATTATTTGACATCGGCGATCCACGAGTCATGGACTCGACCGGGGCCCTGGAACTTCCGGAGATCCCGGCTCGGCTGCTGGTCATCGGCGGCGGCTATATCGGACTCGAAATGGGCTGCGTCTATGCGGCGCTGGGGTCGCGGGTGACGGTGGTCGAGATGACGTCCGGTTTGCTGCCGGGCGCCGATCGAGATCTTGTCCGCCCGCTAAAAAAGCAGCTCAGCGGAACCTTTGAGGCGATTTATCTCAACACGAAGGTCGCACGACTCCAGGCGGGTGCAGGCGGAGTCGAGGCCCAACTGGAAGGCGACGGGGTCGAGCCGGCGCAGACATTCGATCGCGTACTGGTTGCCGTCGGCCGCCGTCCCAACAGCGTGAATCTGGGCCTGGAAAACACCGGAGTGGAGCTGGACGAGCGGGGATTCATCAAGGTCAACAAGCGTCTGCGGACGGCAGATCCGAGCATTCTGGCAATTGGAGACGTTGCGGGCGAACCGATGCTGGCCCACAAAGCGACTCGCGAGGCACACGTGGCGGTCGAAGCGCTAGCGGGCGAACCGGCCGAATTCGACAGCGTGGCGATTCCCGCGGTTGTGTTTACCGATCCCGAACTGGCTTGGTGCGGACTGACGGAAACCGAGGCGAAGGCCGCCGGCCGAGAGATCAAAGTCGCCCGATTTCCGTGGGCCGCCTCGGGCCGGGCCGTCACGTTGGGCCGAACCGAGGGACTGACCAAGCTGATATTCGACCCAGAAAGCGAGCGGCTGCTGGGGATGGGGATCGTGGGGGCCGGGGCCGGCGAGCTGATCGCAGAAGGCGTATTGGCCGTCGAGACGGCAGCCGTCGCCCGGGATCTGGCCGAGAGCATCCACGCCCATCCCACCCTCTCGGAGACCGTGATGGAGTCGGCTGAGGCTGCCTTCGGGCAGGCAACGCACATCTTCCGCACGAAACGTTAAGTCTCCGCTAATCCCCCCCCCGGCGGTTCCCTACCAAAACAGAAATGGGAGTGTAAGATACGCGTGTTGCGTGGCTCAGCACGGGTTCGGAGGACCATGATCAGAATCAGGAAGGGGGTCGATCTGCCCATCGCGGGTGAGCCCGCACAGTCGGTCAGAACCGCGGCGCTGGCCCGCACGGTTGCCCTGGTCGCTGCAGACTACATCGACATGAAGCCCACGATGGCCGTCGGTGAAGGGGATCGGGTCCGGATCGGTCAGCCCCTGTTTGCCGACAAGAAGAACCTGGGCGTGCAATATACGTCTCCCGGCGGGGGCACCGTCCTAGCCGTCAACCGGGGCGCCAAGCGGGCCTTTCAGTCGGTTGTGATCCAGCTCGATGACGAAGGTAAAGAGCAGGCTGAAGAATTCCCCACTTTTGGCGACGGGCAGTTCGATGCTCTCGGACGGGATGCGGTCAAACAGCATCTGCTGAAAACCGGACTATGGACCGCGTTTCGCGCCCGGCCTTACGGCAAAGTCCCCTCGCCGGAATCAGTACCCCACTCCATCTTTGTGACCGCCATCGACACCAGTCCCTTGGCCGTCGATCCGGCGGTCGTGATTGCTGAGCGGGAAGGGGAGTTCGTCGCCGGACTGCGGATCATCAGGCATCTGACCGATGGCCAGCTGTTTTTGTGCAAGCCGCCCGGCAAAACGATCTCTGGCGTCGATTTCGACTTCGTCACCCTCTCCGAATTCGACGGGCCTCATCCGGCGGGGTTGCCGGGCACGCACATTCACTTTCTCGATCCGGTCAGCGAACGCAAGACGGTCTGGCATCTGAATTACCAGGATGTGATCTCGATCGGTGCGACGTTCCTGAGCGGAAAGCTTTCCGTCGAGCGCATCATTTCGATTGCCGGCCCCGCCGTGCGCGATCCCCGTCTGATCCGCACGCGGATGGGAGCCAGCACGAGCGAACTAACCGACGGCGAGCTACAGGATGGCGATAACAGAATCATCTCCGGTTCCGTGTTCGCGGGTCGAGAGTGCCGCGAGCCGGCCAACTTTCTCGGACGCTACCATCTCCAGATTTCGGTGCTGGCCGAGGGCCGCGAGCGGGTCTTCCTGGGATGGCAGCGCCCCGGTGTGGACAAGTTCTCCGTCAAACCGATCTTCGTATCGGCCTTGCTCGGCCAACAGCGGTTTGCGTTGAACACGTCCAAAGAGGGAGGCGACCGTGCGATGGTGCCCATTGGCATGTACGAAAAAGTGATGCCGCTGGACATCCTGCCCACGTTCCTGCTGCGGGCATTGATCATTGGCGATACAGAGCAGGCCCGGGCGCTGGGTTGCCTGGAGCTGGACGAGGAAGACATCGCGCTTTGCACCTTCGTCTGCCCGGGCAAGTACGAATACGGTCCGATGCTGCGTCAGACGCTGCGAACTATCGAGAAGGAAGGCTAGTGGCCCGACAATGCAGGCTGAACACACACAGCAGCGGCAAGACGCTTACGATTGGCGGGCGGAAGCTGAAGTCACGCACCCGATGGACGCAGCAGTAGGAAAGACTCTCTCCGCATGACGCCCTTGCGACGCCTTCTCGATCGGCTGCATCCGCTCTTCAAGGAAGATGGGCGGCTGGAGAAGCTCTACCCGCTCTACGAAGCCCTCGATACGTTCTTGTACACGCCGGGTGAGGTCACTAAGAATCCTTCGCACGTGCGTGACGGCATGGATGTCAAGCGGATGATGTCCTTCGTCGTCATTGCGCTGGTGCCCTGCATCTTCATGGCGATGTACAACACCGGCTATCAAGCCAACCTGTCCATGCAGAACATGGGCGTCGAGTCGGCCGCCGGCTGGCGCGGGTCAATCATCGAGGGAATCGGGCTGGGGTATTCACCCGACAGCTTTGTGGGCAACCTGGTCCACGGGGCGCTGTACTTTCTGCCGGTCTACATCGTCACCATGGCCATCGGCGGCACGTGGGAACTGGTCTTCAGCATCGTGCGGGGGCATGAAGTCAATGAGGGCTTCCTGGTGACCGGCATGCTGTTCCCGCTGACGTTGCCCCCTACAATTCCTTTGTGGCAGGTGGCGCTGGGGATTAGTTTTGGAGTCGTCATCGGCAAGGAAGTCTTCGGCGGCACCGGCAAGAACTTTCTGAACCCGGCACTGACGGCGCGGGCATTCCTGTACTTTGCCTACCCCGGCGACATCACCGGAGACGCGGTCTGGACGGCAGTCGACGGGTTTAGCGGGGCGACGCCGCTGGGTGCACTGGCGGCCGCCAATGCCGAGGTGGGAATGGCTGCGATCAACGGAGCGAACGGCGTCGGCGTGACATGGTCGCAGGCGTTTTTGGGACAGATGCAAGGTTCGATGGGTGAGACATCGACCTTGGCCTGCCTGCTGGGGGCCGCGTTTCTGATTGCAACGGGCATCGGCTCCTGGCGGATCATGGCCGGCGTGCTGCTCGGTGGTGTGGGGTTCAGCGCACTGCTATGGGCTATCGGCAGCGAGACCAACGCGGTATTTGCGATGCCGCCCTGGTGGCACGTGGTTGTGGGGGGGTTTGCCTTCGGGTTGGTCTTCATGGCCACCGACCCGGTCTCGGCATCGATGACCGAAACCGGCAAGTGGTTCTACGGCATACTGATCGGCGGTATGACGATCTTGATTCGGGTGATCAATCCGGCTTTTCCGGAAGGAATCATGCTGGCGATACTGTTCGGTAATGTGTTTGCACCGTTGATCGACTACTTCGTGGTCCAGGCGAACATCAAGCGAAGGATGGCCCGCAGTGCCGCGTGACTCGATCGCCAATACGTTTCGAGTGGCCGCATTGCTGTGCGTTGTGTGCAGCGTGCTGGTTTCGGCGTTCGCAGTCGGATTGCGCCCCTTCCAGCAGGCCAATCGCCAGGCTGAGATCAAGAAGAACATCTTGAGCGTTTCGGGGCTGTTGGAAGATCCCAACGCAGTGGATGCCCGAGAGCGGGACGCCATCTTTGCCGAACGCGTCGAAGCCCAAGTGATCGATCTGGACTCGGGTGAAGTGGTTGAAGGAGTCGACCCGGCGGAGTTCGATCAAATCAAGATGTCGAAGGACCCCGAGCACAGCAACATTATCCCGTCGGACGTTGATATCGCCGGCGTCAAACGCCGCGAAGAGCGGTCGCTGGTTTACTTTGTAAATTATACCGACGGCAGCCGCGATCAGGTTGTGCTGCCGATTCGCGGTTACGGCTTGTGGTCGACGCTGCAAGGTTTTCTGTCGCTCGACTCCGACTTGACCACCATCCGCGGACTGACCTATTACGAACACAAAGAGACACCCGGGCTCGGGGGCGAAGTCGACAATCCCAGCTGGAAACAGCTCTGGAACGGCAAGCGCGCTTTCGAAGAAGACGGCAGCGTCGGCATTCACGTGATCAAAGGCACCGTCGACAAAGGGCGGCCCGAAGCAGTGTATGAAGTCGACGGCCTATCAGGCGCGACGATCACATCTCGCGGCGTGACCAACATGCTCAGCTACTGGCTGGGCGAGCAAGGTTTTGGCCCTTTCCTCGACAAATTGCGGGCAGAGTGAGGCGAACATGGCCAAGTCGAAGACAACCGAAGCACTGCTCAACCCCATCTTCAACGACAATCCCATTGCGCTACAGGTGTTGGGCATTTGCTCGGCACTGGCCGTCACGACGAAGCTGGAAACTTCGATCGTGATGAGCGTGGCGGTCATCTTCGTGGTCGCCTGCTCGAATGCCGCAGTCGCTCTGATTCGCACGCAGATTCCCAGCAGCATTCGCATTATCGTGCAGATGACGATCATCGCCTCGTTGGTCATCGTCGTCGACCAGATTCTGCAGGCGTTCTTGTTTGAGGTCAGCAAACAGCTCTCGGTGTTCGTCGGTCTGATCATTACCAACTGCATCGTGATGGGCCGGGCCGAGGGTTTCGCGATGAAAAACGACGTCAAGACCAGCTTCATGGACGGCTTGGGGAACGGATTGGGCTACAGCGTGATTCTGATCACGGTCGGATTCTTCCGCGAGCTGTTCGGCTCAGGCAAGATCTACGGTTACAGCGTGTTGACATCGACCAACGACGGCGGCTGGTATTTGCCGAACGGCTTGATGCTGCTGCCGCCGAGTGCGTTTTTCCTGATCGGCTTGTTCATTTGGGCGCTTCGCACCTGGAAGCCCGAGCAAGTGGAAAGGACCTGAGATGCTGGAGCATTACCTGAGCCTGCTGCTGAAAGCAGTGTTCGTCGAAAACTTGGCGCTGGCGTTCTTCCTGGGGATGTGCACGTTCCTGGCCGTCTCGAAGAATGTGAAGACGGCGCTCGGGCTGGGTGTAGCCGTGATCGTGATTCAGACGATCACTGTTCCCGCCAACAACCTGATCTACCAGTATCTGCTCAAAGACGGGGCGCTCGGCTGGCTGGGAACCCGCTACGACAACATCAACCTCACGTTTCTGGGTTTGATCAGCTACATCGGCGTGATTGCCGCCATGGTGCAAATATTGGAAATGGCGTTGGACCGTTACTTCCCGCCGCTCTACAACGCGTTGGGCATCTTCCTGCCATTGATCACTGTGAACTGCGCGATCTTGGGCGGCACGTTGTTCATGGTCGAACGCGACTACACGTTTCCTGAGAGTTGCATCTTCGGCTTCGGGTCCGGATTGGGCTGGGCGTTGGCCATCGCGGCACTGGCCGGCATCCGCGAAAAAATGAAATACAGCGATGTTCCCGCAGGGCTGCAAGGCTTGGGCATCACGTTTATCACAGTGGGTTTGATGGCACTGGCCTTCATGTCGTTTTCCGGGATTCAGCTGTAACCGAGCACTCAGGCCGATCGTTGTCGAATCGGCTTCATCGTGCCGCCTCTGAGAGGACCTGCATCGACAATGTTGGAAGTTTTCCTCGGAGTGTTGATGTTCACCGGCATCGTGCTGGCCTTGGTGGGCGTCATCTTACTGGCCAAGTCGAAACTGGTGGCCGCAGGCGACGTCAACATTCTGATCAACGATCAGAAAACGCTCGCCGTCGCAGCCGGCGGCAAACTGCTAGGTGCACTGGCCAACAACGGGATCTTCGTCTCCTCAGCCTGCGGCGGCGGCGGCACCTGCGCGCAGTGCAAAGTGACCGTGCTCGACGGTGGCGGCGACATCCTGCCGACCGAACGCAACCACATCAACAATCGGCAGGCCCGCGAAGGCATGCGTCTCTCTTGCCAGGTGGCCGTCAAGCAAGACATGAAGATCGAAGTCCCGCCTGAGGTCTTCGAAACAAAGAAGTGGCAATGCACTGTCCGCTCCAATCGCAACGTCGCCACTTTCATCAAAGAACTCGTTCTGGAACTTCCCGCTGGAGAAGCGGTCGGTTTCAAACCGGGCGGCTTCATCCAGATCGAAGTCCCGCCCCACGATCTCACCTACTCCAACTTCGACGTCGAAGAAGAGTATCGTCCCGACTGGGATAACTACAGCTTGTGGAACATCGAGTCACATGTGAAAGAACCCGTGTTTCGCGCCTATTCCATGGCGAATTATCCAGGCGAACACGGCATCATCATGCTCAACGTGCGCGTCGCCACGCCTCCGCCGCGCGCACCCGAAGGGACGCCGCCCGGCAAGGTCTCGTCTTACATCTTCAATCTCAAACCGGGCGACAAGTGCACGATCTCCGGGCCCTACGGCGAGTTCTTCATTAAAGAAACTGGCGCCGAAATGCTGTATATCGGCGGCGGCGCCGGCATGGCGCCGCTGCGTTCACACATCTTTGAGCTTTTCAAAGAACGTCACACCGACCGCAAGGTCTCGTACTGGTATGGAGCCCGCAGCCTGCGGGAGATGTTTTATCAGGATGAGTTCTACGAATTGGAGAAGGCAAACCCCAACTTCGGCTTTCACGTCGCCCTCTCCGAACCGTTGCCGGAAGACAACTGGACCAGCTACACCGGCTTCATCCACCAGGTGCTCTACGATCACTACCTGAAGGAGCACCCGGCACCTGAGGATTGTGAATACTACATCTGCGGCCCCCCGCTGATGCTCCAAGCCGTCTTGAAGATGCTCGACGACCTCGGCGTCGAACCCGAGAACATCGCCTTCGACGACTTCGGCGGCTAAGCTGCGGCCCCTGGACCCGAACGCGACCGGCGACTTGTCCGCTAGCCGCGATTGCGGCCCATTGATGCTCGACTAGCGGTCGTCGCCCTTCACCCGCGCTCTTGACGCTACCGGCAGCGGACAAGATGCTACGACTTTCGATGGCCGCGGTCAGCCGCGGCTCCTCCCCACAGCGTCACGAACTGCACGCCAATGTTCCAACGAGTCGAGAACGCAGATTTCATCCGCGGCGAGCACGAAATTCTCCACTTCTGGGAGGATCGCTGCGTATTTGACAAGCTTCGCGCGCAGAATCGCGGCGGGCCCACCTGGAGTTTTCTCGACGGGCCGATTACGGCCAACAATCCCATGGGCGTGCACCACGCCTGGGGCCGCGCTTATAAAGACGCCTACCAGCGCTATTTCGCCATGACCGGGCACGACCAGCGCTACCAAAACGGCTTCGACTGCCAGGGACTGTGGGTCGAAGTGGAAGTCGAGCGCGATCTCGGTTGTTCGACCAAACGCGAAATCGTCGAGCTCGGCATCGACAAGTTCGTCAATGCGTGCAAGCAGCGCGTGCTACGCTTCGCCGCCCGGCAGACCGAGCAATCCGTCCGCCTCGGCTACTGGATGGATTGGGACATTCCCGACGAGCTCCGCAAACTCGCCGATGCCATGGGCACCTCAGACGAGGTCACGCTCGAGACTCCCAGCGGCAAACGAGAGTCCGGCCAAGCAGACGAGCTGGTAGCGCGGCTGGGAAACGCCGAGTGGGGCGGCAGCTATTTCACTTTCTCCACCGAAAACAACGAGACCATCTGGACGTTCCTCAAGAAGTGCTACCAGCGCGGCAAGGTCTACCGCGGTCACGACGTCATGCCCTGGTCGGGACCGGGGGGCAGCGCTTACAGCCAGATGGAAGTCGCCGACGGCAGGCGCTTGGCCGTGCACAAGTCGATCTTCGTCCGCTTTCCACTGCGCGGACGAGATGATGAGTACCTGCTCGTCTGGACCACAACGCCCTGGACGCTCACCAGCAATGTGGCGGCGGCGGTCAATTCGGAACTCGAATACGTCAAGCTTCGCAGCAAACGCGATGGGGCCGCCTATTACTTCGCCAAGGACAATCTCGAGTTCCCACGATTGGCTAGCGAGTTCAAAGAGGGCTTTGGCAGACCCGAATGGAGCTGGCCGGACGGCGTGCCCAAACTCAAGACCATCGCTCAAATCTTCAAAGAGCAGGGCGGCTACGAAGTCGAAGCCACACTCAAGGGCGCAGAACTGGTCGGCTGGGAATACGACGGACCGTTTGACGATCTGCCGGCCCAAACTGAACCTGGGGGACATCCGGCCGAAGAAAAGCACGGCTCATCAACCGGCGTGAGCTGTCACCGCGTCATCGACGGCGGCCGTGATTCCAAAGGCACGCCGCACGTCGTGGCCGGCGAAGGAACCGGCATCGTGCACATCGCGCCCGGCTGTGGTGACGTCGACCATCACCTGGGCGCCGAACACGGACTCGTCGGCATTGCACCGCTGGCTGAGGATGGACGCTTCGAAGAAGGCTTCGGCGACTTCACCGGCAAAGAGGCCATCGACCCGGCTACTGCCGAACTGGTCTTCGAAAAGCTGCGCGAGAAGCACCTGCTGCTCTCGACTGAAGACTACCCCCACATTTATCCACACTGTTGGCGGACCGGGGTCGAACTGGTATTTCGGCTCGTCGATGAGTGGTTCATCAACATGGATTGGCGGGAGGAAATCAAAGACGTCACCCGCACAATCACCTGGCTGCCCGACAGCATCGACGGTCAGGAGCGCGAGCTAGAGTGGCTGACCAACATGCGGGACTGGATGATCTCCAAGAAGCGGTTTTGGGGGTTAGCGCTGCCGGTCTGGGTCGATGAAGAAACGGGCGACTTCGAAGTCATCGGTTCGCTGGCCGAACTCGAGGAACGGGCCGTCGAGGGTTGGGACAAGTTCGAGGGTCATACGCCGCACCGCCCCTGGATCGATGAGGTCAAGATCCAAAACCCCCAGACGGGCAACGTGATGTCGCGGATCCCCGACGTGGGCAATCCCTGGCTCGACGCGGGCATCGTTTCGTTCTCCACCATGCAGTTCAACACCAACCGCGCCGAATGGGAGAAATGGTACCCGGCCGACTTCATCACCGAATGCTTCCCCGGCCAGTTCCGCAACTGGTTCTATTCGCTGTTGTCGATGGCCACGATGATGCGGCACGAAGAGTCGTCGCCGGAAGACAAGCGGCCTTTCACAACGCTGTTGGGGCACCGGCTGGTAATGAACGAGCAAGGCCAGCCGATGCACAAAGGCGACGGCACCGCCATTTGGTTTGAGGAGGCCGCTGAGCAGCTGGGTGTCGACACGATACGCTGGATGTACCTGGCACAAAACCCCGCCAGCGACCTGCGGTTTGGCACGCGGCATCCCGATCATCCCGTCACACTGCAAACGCCCGACGGGGCGATCACCGCCACCAAAGAAGGTTCACCCACCTGCGAAGTCGTCAGCAAGCCGGCGGACGAAATCCGGCGACAAGTCTTGATCCCATTGTGGAACACATACGCGTTCTTCGTGAACTACGCACAGCTCGACCAGTTTGATCCGAACGTCGAGTCGGTGCCGATTGCCGATCGGCCGGAGATCGATCGCTGGATCTTGTCGAATCTGCAGGCACTCATCGAGCTGTGTAACCGCGAGTTTCAACAATTCAACGTGGCCGAAGTCTGCCGGGCCGCAGCGGCGTTCATCGACGATCTGTCCAACTGGTACATCCGCCGCAATCGCCGTCGCTTCTGGCGTTCGCGGGATGCCGGCGATACCGACAAACTGGCCGCCTACCAGACGCTGCATCAGGTGCTAGTCACGCTTACCAAGCTGCTGGCCCCATGCATCCCGTTTCTGTCCGACCGGATGTATCGCAACCTGGTCGCCGGCTGGGACGAGTCCGCTCCCGAGAGCGTGCATCTTTGCAGCTATCCCGAGGCGGACAAATCGTTGCTCGACGAAGAGTTAAACGGCCGCATGCAGACGGCGCAACTGGTCGTCAATCTCGGTCACAAGCTGCGCGAGGAACAAAACATCCGCGTGCGGCAGCCGTTGGCGGAATTGAGATACGCCGTCTCGTCTCCCGAACAAGTCGCCGCTATCAATAGCCTGGCGGCTGTGATCCAGGACGAACTCAACGTCAAACAACTCACGCACTGCGACAACCTCGACGAACTGGTCAGTTACAGCTTCAAACCGAACCTCAAAACGCTCGGGCCCAAATACGGCAAGCTGTTGGGATCGATTCGTTCGCAGCTCCCCAAGATGGATCCCGCTTTGTTGTCGCCGCTGCGCCGAGGCGAATCGGTCAAGGTGTCGTTTGATGGAATCGAGGTGACGCTCGAAGCGGACGACGTGCTGGTCAGCACGGAACAGGCAGCCGACTGGGCCTGCGCTGACGAGCAAGGAATTCAGATCGCCCTATCCACCAAGCTGACGCCGAAGCTCCAACGCGAGGGCATCGCCCGCGACTTCATCCGCCACGTTCAGCAGCTGCGCAAAGATGCCGGTCTGGAAATTGAAGACCGCATCCGGATCGAGTATCAGTCCGACGATCCGGAAGTGCACACTGCGCTTGAGGAATGGTCCGACTACATCTGTAACGAGACGCTGGCCGACTCACTCGAGGCGGCCGATGCGCTGCCACACGCCAAAGAAGTCACCATCGGCGACGCAAAAGTGCGGATCAAGATCGAGAAGGCGTGAGCGTGCGCATGTCGTGCTGCGAATGGGTGACACTGGCGGCTTGTCCGCCAGTGCCAAGTGACCAGGATCTACGCGGTTCGAACGCGTCAGGCGCACAGAGGCTCAGGCGACACCCCAACTCGTTTGACGCGCAGACGATCGCTGACCACGATGGCTGGACCGCAATAGCACAGTCTCGTCGGTTAGGGTGCCACTGGCGGCTCGTCCGCCAGTGCAAATCTTCTCTCACCACACCGTTTCTCGATTCGCACAATCAATGAAGACCCCCCTCATTCTACTCTGCCTGCTAGTGGCGATGTGCGGCGTGGTCGTGGCTTCGTTTGTTACCGAAGAGGCGCCCACGGGTCGAGGGGTGACACATTCAACTTTCGAGACCATGGATGAAGGGGGGCCCGCGTCGCGTCACACCCACAGCGTGTTGACGCTCGGCTGGATCTTCGGAATGTTGCAGGTCGCGCTGTTCGTCGGCTTCTTGACTCTGGCCGCCCGGCGTGACGCCCGCGGGCTGATTAGGGCCTTGATTCTCAGCGGCGTAGCGTATGCAGAAGTCTTCACGATAACTGTGTTTGTCTATCAACAAAACGTCGCGACCGCCGAAGCGGAATTCATCGGCTCGTTCCCGGCCGCGACGACCTGGATGTTGTTCGGCCTGTGGCCGGTGCCGTTCTTGTTCGTAGTCGTGTACGTCGTGGGGTTCCGCCGTTGGGTTTGGTCGCCCGACGATCGCGAGCGTTTTGAGCAAATCCTCGCAGCCCGCAAAGCCCAGCCGGAGGCTCCCCAATAATGGAAGCCTATCGGCCCATCATCATCTTGGTCTGCGTTGGCATCTATCTGGTGATGTGCATCGGCGTCGGTCTGTGGGCGATGACGCGGACCAAGTCGACTCGCGACTTCTTCATGGCGGGCCGGCATCTGGGGATCATGGTCACCAGCGTGGCCGTCTTCTCCAGCACCATGAGCGGTTTCGGCTTTGTCGGAGGACCGGGGCTGGTCTACAAGATGGGAATCAGCTCGCTGTGGATGGTCGTCTGCACGAGCATCGGCTACTCGCTGACGTTCTTCTTGTTAGCCAAGCGGCTGAGACTGTTCGCCGAGCTGCGCGATTCGGTCTCGCTCCCCGACGCGGTGATGGCCCGCTACAACAGCTCAACCAGCTCCTGCTTGACCGCCGTCGCGATTCTGCTGGGCGTGATGGGTTACCTGGCCACACAGATTCTGGCGATGGCCACCGTGCTGCAAAGCATTCTGGCCGGCATCGAGTGGATCGGTGAAATCCCGCTGGAGGCCAGCGTGGCCATCTCCTGCCTGGTGTTGGTTTTCTATTGCGTCACCGGCGGCATCATCGCATCGGTGTATACGGATCTGGTGCAGGGATTCGTGATGATGTTCGCCGCCGGTCTGGTGTTCGTCGCCGCCATGCTCGCCGTCGACGGCGGATTCGAAGGCATGTCGCGGACGCTCGTCGCCGACGATCCCGAAGCAATCAGTCCCTGGGGCACGCTGGGGATTATCGGGGGCTTGTCCTGGTACTTCTTATTCACGCTCGGCGGGTGCGGGCAGCCGCACGTGATCACCAAGCTGATGATGACACGTGACGTGGGCGAAGCCCGCCACATGCTGCCGATGACCATTCTGGGATACACGGTTTCGGCACTGCTTTGGATCGGCATTGGGCTGGCAATGCGAGCGGTTGTGCTGCAAGGCCTGCACCCTGAACTAACCAAAGCCGACGATGCGGCCCCAGCGTTCCTGCAAAGTTACGCACATCCGCTGTTGGCCGGCATCGTGTTTGCCGGCTTGCTGGCGGCCATCATGTCGACCGCCGACAGTTTTCTGAACATCGGGGCAGCAGCAGTCGTGCACGACATTCCCCGGGCGATCCGCGGTCGCTCGCTGCAACACGAACTGTTCTGGGCACGGACGGCCACCGTCATCATCGCCGTCATCGCAGCCGGGTTCGCTCTCTATTCCGGCGAACGATTCGTGGCGCTGCTGGGAGCCTTCGGCTGGGGCACGTTTGCCGCGGCCATCGTGCCGACCGTGGCGATCGGCTTCAACTGGAAACGGGCCACACCACTGGCGGCCAACGTCGCCATCTTGAGCAGCCTGTTCGTCAACTTCGCGGTCAAGGTATTGGGCATGCTCACCGGCTTCACGATTCCCTTCGGCATCCACGAAGGGGCGGTGGCACTGATCGTTTCGCTCACCCTGTTCTTCGCCATCTCGCTGATGTCGACGCCGCAGAAGATCGACGAGGACATCGAGGCCGTGATGGAGATGTGACGACGTTGCGTCAGTCTTCCTCGTCCGACCGCCAGACCAACGGAAACATCTCGCAATCCAGCGGGTCGCCGTGTTTCAGTCCGGGATCTGACGTCGGAATGGCAACTTCGCCCGAGCGGATTACGTAACGCGCATCGTCGCCGGTCCAGCGAGTGGCCAGGGCCCGCCTGCGGTGGGACAAGTCGGCGTTGCCTGGCGCTCCGTGCACGATCATCGCTTGAAACACCAGACAGTCGCCCGGTTCCAGCGACCAGGTCAGGATCTCGTGCCGATCGCGCCCGGCATCGATGTCGGGCATCGTTTCCCAATCGGTCCCGGTATAGGGACTGTCGTCTGCGAAATGGTATGGGTTGAACGTCCGGCCCCAGCGATGACTGCCGGCGACGAACTCAACGCACGTCTCTTGAGGAACCGGATCGAGCGGCAGCCAGACAGTCGCGACTTGGAATCCGTCGACAGCCCAATAGGGTTGATCCTGATGCCAGGGAGTTCGCTCGCGCGTGCCGGGTTCCTTGACCAGCAATTGATCGTAGAAGAAGTTCACCTTGCGGCTCTGCATGACGCGCCCCGCAATCTCGGCCGCCGGCGACTCGAGCACGAAGCGACGAAAGCCGTCGATTCGCTGCCACATGTCGAGATCGCCCGTGAAGCGCCCGGGGCCACCGTCTCGGGTATAAACTTCCGCATGCGGGCCGGGCCGGGCGAGCGACTCATCGACTGCGCCGCGGAGAAGATCGATCCATTCGACGGCAAACAGGCCGCGTAAACAAACGGCTCCGGCGCGATCGTATTGCTCACGTTCGTTTGCGGTAATCGGCCGCAAGGGGTGGTGGTGCATGGCTTGGGAACGAGAGTAAAGGCAGCAGCCGTCAATTGTAGCCCTCAGCGCTTCTCTGCGACCTCTGCGGTAGAAACTATGTCGAAGCAGGGCACCGCAGAGGTACGCAGAGAGTTCAGAACAGTCTACCAGGAGTCGTCGACAAACGCGGCGACTGCAAGCCTGATTGGTCGCCCGTCTGCTCGCGATTGGGGCAAGGTAGGATAAGTGATTGTAGGGTGCGTGCTCGCACGCACCGCTTGTGCCGGGGCAATCCGCGAGTGGCTGATCCTTGGTGGTGCGTGCGAGCACGCACCCTACCGGCTGATCGTAGAAGAAGTTCACCCGGCGGCTCTGCATCACTCGTTCCCAAGCTCCAGCGTGGGAATGCACTTCTCGATTGGTGAGCAGAAGCGAAGCCAGGCTTCGTGGAGATGGGTTCCCAAGCCAGACAGGATTTTGCGCCAACGGATGTTAGTGCTTGCGCGATAAAGAGTTGGTGCGCATGATGTCCTCTGTTGTTTGCACACAAACAGGAGACCGTCATGGAGCACCAACTCTGGAAAGTGATTTTGACCG